>Ga0129308_1001059_pt1 | contig 32416 bp, 55 predicted proteins | sample L827metagenome_FD_94440 | JGI IMG/M metagenome (GOLD analysis project Ga0129308, IMG submission 94440) | Ring-tailed lemur group fecal microbial communities from Wisconsin, USA - L827 metagenome | ecosystem: Host-associated > Mammals > Digestive system > Large intestine > Fecal | place: USA...
GGGCTTAGTTTCTATTTTTTAACTGATTGATTATCAGTGTTAGTTTTGCTGAAAATCGCTAACTTATCTTTGTAAGCATACATAGAGGTCGCTGACAGCCAACTAATTGTGAACACAAAGGTATATGAAATTTTCGGATTAAACCACAGTAAGAGAGTTTCTTTTACCGAAGTGTGATATATAAGGTAAAACGGCGTGTGTACGATATTAATATCTCCGTACATACGCCGTTTGCTTAATACTTTAATTATCACAAATTTATACTAACTAATACTATATACTCTCAATTGCTATTAGTTTCGTTCGGAGTATAGTATTGTCCACTTACCGAATCAAGAATATCTTCTTGAAACGGGTTTGATGAGCAGGTCGATATGTTCGTGTTCGAGAATATGTTCCATTGCTTTGTAAATGGGCATCTTTTCGATACCCGCGATTTTCAAGGCTTCCATCTTGATGGTGTTTTCGATAAGCCTGAGATAATCCTCTTCTTTAAGTTCTACATATTTCTGCGCTTGTGATTTCAGTTTCGCCATACCTTGTTGCTTATTTGTTTCCGAAATCCGCAGGATTTTCGCCCCACAGTTTGTTGTTCCAATGTTCGATGCGGATATCCTTGATTCGCTCTTCCATGGCTTTGAGAAATATTTCCGCTTTCAGCAGTGCCGGACAATGGCGGGTTGAAGCGGTCCGGCGGTTTTGATACCATGTGATGGCTGTAATGCTGTCGGAATAGATGCTCCGTGGAATATCGGAATGTTCAAGAATGTATTTGACAGCCGCGACTATGCCGAGAAATTCACCGATGTTGTTCGTCCAATTTCCTATGGATTCGCGGAACAACTCTTTCCCCGAAGAGAGATCGACGGCCCTGAAGCTTGTCGATCTCTCCCTCGTGGAATGAGCTCCATCGGTCGCGATACCCGACAAAGGCCGTTTCATCCTTTTCCTCCCGAATGTCTGTTCCCCGCCGTGTAAATGAACCCGTCCATCTCGAACCGGCGTACCAGTGCCTGTGCCTGTCGGGTAAAATCTTCGATAACACCTTCCAGATTGCGGATGTCCCTGCGCTCTTTGAGAATGTCTAAAACCCCGTCGATAGTCTTGCTCATTGAGCTTTTACCGTCTTTGGGGTCGAAATAGACCGTCTTGTTGCCGAATGTCACCGTAACTTTGTATAATGCTTTGGGAACGATTATGCTCTCCACTCTTGCCGGGAACTGAACCGGTGTGGCGGCAACGACCACATATCCATTCGCCTTGTGCATAGGCTTCAGCTCCACCGAATAAAGAACATTTGGCTCGATTGTTCCTTTCAGGTCTTCCGAAAGGACACAAATCTGTTTGCCGAATCTCGAGTCTTCCCTGACTCCTTTCAATTGACGTGTTTTGGAGTGCCGCGAAACGAACCCGATGAGTTCTCCCGTACGCTCCGACTTCGCAAACTTGATTTGCGATTTTTCTGATGTCATATCACGCTGTCTTCATATTCAATCTATCACGTTTCAATTAACAATCTGGTTTAATCGGTCAATTACGTTGAGTGCAAATATACGACAATTACACGTGTCGGCAAAGTGTTTTATTATTAATTTTCAATCGTTTACAGGTAATATATACAGAGAAAAAAGTGTTTTCAATACAGCCTTTCCTCCTCCGTAAAATGGCTGAAACGCTCGTCTGTATCAGATACTTGCAGCAGATAACGGCATTTCCAGTATCGGTAACGCCGTCCGCCGTTGGGTATATAGACATTGATATCCTGGTCATTGAGGTACTGGTTACCCTGTTCGGTGCCGTAGTTCATCGACGTGACGCACCCGGGCAGGTTGGGGTTGGGCTGTACGTAATCCTCCATCCTGTGACCGGCGATGAAGATGTTGTGTATCCGGATATCGTCATCGATGTGGAAGTTGCGGGCGTACAAGGCGAACTCGCAGATGTCCACATCTCTCAAACTTCCGCCGAAATATTCAGGGGCCTCCCGCTTCAGGCGTTCGAACCCCTCACGGATATGCTGCCGGGAGCGTATCTCCCTAAATCGCTTTTCCGTCACGGCATTCTCGGTGACATATACCACCCGGAATCCGTTGTAGGTGCTGTCCATAACCATGACATGCTCCAATATTTCACGAGACTTGTTTATGTCGTTATCCATCGGATCTGTCTTGTCGGGCAGGCACCCTTTTACCAGACCGACGATAATGACAATGGCGATGATAAACGCCCAGGGACCTATCGCCGCAGCGATGAATACGAGTTCATCGGCTTTGCTTCTAAAATTACTCATCTGCTTTTATTATATGGCGGCCGGATGCACCCCGGACATCGGACACACAGACCGCGTATCCAGCATCCAGCAACCGGTTACGACATGCTTCCATATCCGCCTCGGGAATCCTTGCGGCAGGAATCCTTACGGCAGTGATATCGAATAGCGGCACGCCGGTTGTCCGGGCGACCGTTCGGGCATCGTCATAGTATGCCTCATAATATTCACCGACATGAAAGAGAATCAGGGTTTCCGTTCCATGCCTCTCTTTCATCTGTTTGTAACCGCGTTCGATTAGAGATTCTTTCTTCATGAATATATGGGGTTTATGTACGACAGCCAAACACCCGGCGTATTTCTATCCGATTCAATATCGGGGATTTCAGCCGAAATGACATATACAGATTTTCATAACAACAAATATATGACATTTACGGCATAAAATCCGTTTTATCCACACAATTCTACGTTCTCGTCTTCACCTCCCTTCTCTCGAACTCTTTCCGCAGCACCTCTACCAGCTGCTGCAAATCGGTTATTTTCTGCTCTTCCCCGCACGGTGCCCCATGAAACAGCGGTGTGAAAACCAGCCCGAAATCCTCATCCACGGAGAATCCGCCTATGAGGACGATCCCGGCCTTGATACGGTAGTATTCCCCGAACATGGCATATTTGTCCGTGGTCTTGGTGAAACCGTATTCGGGCATAAGGTCTGCCAGCGCGTCCAGTACCGGGCGGATAACTTCGTCAAGGAAATTCGGGCGTTCCGGTCGTGTGTTCTTTTTCTTCCTGCCGGATTTCTCCGTGGCGTCCTGCCCGTAGAACGCGTCGAAGCGTTTCCGGTAATTTTCTGTCAGTTTTTGAATGTCCATAGTTTGTATTTTATTGATTTTGTTCAAGCCATTCTTCCAAGGTTATTTCATCCCCTTCAAAATTATAGTCTTCGATCTCCATACCGCCCCAGTCTTCCATCAGGAATTCTTTACGGGAGAGAATGGTGCCGGCATGATTCACCCGAACAGCCGGTTCGATTGTAGCCAGCCTGTCGCCGTCATCCGACTCGCGGATATCGTAAGCGAACACGTTCTCGGGAATCAACCGCCGGTCGATTCTGAGCGGTGTAAACAATACCGGCACGTCGTTGACGGTCATCGTTTCGAACTCTTCTGCGAATAATTCGTTTTCTGTCCTCATATCGGGATTTTCGTAATCACTGTTTACTTTGCAATCGGGACCTCTATGGCGCGTACCCAGTAGTGCAAATCATCGAACCCTTCGTCGTTGATACGTTCTGCAAATTCTGCCGGAGTCATTGCCCTCGTGGGAAAATCCGTATCGCTGTTATTTTCATAGTCGCTAATGATTTCTGCATCTGTCGCATTGCGGTCAAGACGGCTCATGTGATATGCGAATATTTTTATTTCCACCGGTATTCGTTTGCTGCCGCGACGTTTGAACTTTTCGAGATTGTCCGTAAAGAGCATATCCGTTTTCCACTCTTCTTTCACGTATGCAGCAGCCTCGTTCATTGTGCATCGGGTCTTTGCCTGCAAATAGCTGACAGCATGGTCATACCAAAGGTTTTGCGATTTTGCCTGTGAGACATATCGCTCCCAGATTGTGATGAGCGATTCCGTTGTCATTTCACAGAGTCCGTACGGTTCCTCTGTTGCCGGACAGTTTGTTGTCACAGAGCATTCCCCTGTCTCGAAGATTTCGTTCAGCATGCCGGCGTCAGGTATGGTTCCTTCGCCTTCCGAGTCTGTTTCCTCCGGATTGTCGATTGTCGAAACTCGTACCGGCAGCCAGTCTCGAGGAGGTCCGCATAATACGACCGCCTTGATGCTCTCGATGAGCGATTCCCGTAGGTTGTTGTTCTGTTCTCTCGGTGTCATAGTTCTATTTGTCCTTGTTTGTAAAGTTGCTGTTTGTATCTGCGGTGCTCACGAATCGTCGCTGCCCACTTTTTCTTGTCCGGCTTGTATAGCCCCGTCGCCTTACGCTTTCGCAACAGTTCCCTGTTGCGCTCTTCATTCTCCGGGTTTACGATGAAGGTGATCAGTCGGCGGCTGACGCCGTATTCACGGGCCAGTTGTCGCTGGCTAATGCGGCTTGTATGATAGCTGCGGAATATCTCCTCCCGCTGTTCGGGTGTCAGTTTCTGCCTGCGGTCATATTGCGTCCCGCAGATTATGATTTTCTCACTTTTGAAGGGCATGGCTATAATTTTTGAATCTTTCGTATGCATGATGGTTCGTGTTCAATGCCCTGCACGGAACAGCACTCGTAATACCACCTCAATACGGTATCGAGCCAGTCGATGTTGATCTCGTACAAATGACGGTTGTCGAACCGTTCGCCGCTTTTCGGATTGAAAAGTACGCATGAACCGTCCTTGCGGATTTCCTCCAGTTTATACATCGTATAGACCGGATAGTCGCCTTCTTCTTCGACATAGACGACATGCGGCAGCCACCTGTCAGGTCTGAGAGGCAGGCTGCTCAGTTCTGCGACAAACATATCCGTGAGCTCGCGTAACTGCGTGTTAAGAGGCCGCCTTGCGGTCCGATTGTCGACGCAAAGGTGAAACTCTACATCTCTCTCCTCGAAATTCGTGGCATGTTCCCTGTTGTACTCTTCGACCACGGTCGCAGGTATGTAGGTTTCACCATCGATTCCGTAATTGCCGGCTTCCAGCATCTCATGAAGGGTACCGGCATCACCGCCCAGTATTTTTTCGATATTCCGTTTGCTGCCCTGAACGGTCATTCCCGCACGTACCCAGATCGATTCCTCGCACGGGGTGTCCGTCTCTTCCGGTTCATCCGGATGTCGTATGATATGATGGTCGTACCAGCCGTCGCCGTCATTCACTCCTGCGACATAGGCGTTGTACTCCGCCTCGGTTTTGAACTCTTTCTCGTCCACGACACCTCCGTTGTCCAACAGCCATTCTTCGGAAGGCAATTCTTTGCTCTCTTCATACTTTCGCACGGCATCTTCGCCGAAAATCATGGTTATCTTTATCATATGTCCTTTATCGTTTTGAATGTTTCCTACTATTATGCGGGAGCTTCAACAGTTTCCTCGTGGCATCGATGTCGATGAAATTCGTCCAGCCGGCCTTATGAAGTTCGGCAGCGGCTTCCCGAACGGATATTTTCCCGCTCTCGACATCCTCTTTCAGGGATTCGAGAATGGTTTTGACATTATAGTTCTTCTTCATCATACTTTCTTCCTGTTGCTTGTTGTTCGGGATACACTAATCAAAGTAAAAGGATTCCCATTCGGTCCAGTAGCATTCGCCGTCCTCTTCTTCGGCATGGCTCAGGTCCTCTTCCATCTGCGCCTTGTCTCCGTGGTAAAGAGCCAGTGCGCACTCGTCGGAACAGGCGTACTCGCCGCCGAGGTAATATCCCTCTCTCATGGGCTTGCCACAGTGGTCGCAGCGGCGGACGTTTTCATCGTCGGAGTCAAGCATCGCCGCCACGGCCTCATCCAACTTTTTGCGGTATTTACCCGATACCTCGGCGATGATGGTCGGGGCGAGTGGTTCGCCGCGCGGGGACAAGGGGTTGGTCGTGACTTTTCCCAGTTCACTCAAAGCCAGTTCCATGGCTGTAATTTCATCCTTGCCCTGTCTTTTCCAGAAGTCAAGACAACCCGCGTAGTGGCTGTCGAGTATTGTTCTTTGGTCTTCTTCCGTCATAGTTTCTCAATTTTTATCCGTTTTATAACTCTTATGTTATTATAACCAACTTGTCTCAATTCGTTCAGCAGCCCGGCAGACTCTTTCTTCGTCGCCGGTTTGGTTGTGGCGACCACGTGATGGTAGTCTGCCGCGCCGTGCTGTCCAAGGTGCATATAGGAGGTAATCTCACCCTGCCTCCCGCTCCACGGGACATCGGGAAAGAGGGCGATGATTTGCCCGTCAGGATATTTTCTGAGGACTGTCCTCATCGTTACGGTCGCAGTCGTTTGTGATTTTGTTTTCATTTTGGAGTTTTTTGGTTCCTTTTGGCTGTGATTCGTGCCACAACTGTCACTTTCGATAAACATAACATTACTTTTGTCTGCATGAAAAGCAGGCGTGCGAAACCTTTTGTGAAATGGGCCGGGGGCAAGGGGCGTGTCCTTCCAGTTTTAGAGTCCCGCCTGCCGAAAGACCTGTCGAGACATGAATTCACGTATATCGAGCCGTTTGTCGGCGGCGGAGCTTTGCTGTTCCATCTCCTCAACCGTTATCCGAATATCAGCCGTGCCGTCATCTGTGACAGGAACACGGCACTGATCAACGCATACCGAATCGTGAAAGATCACCCGCTGGCACTGATCGGACATCTGAAGGAGCTACAAGACGACTACCTGCCAAGGAACACGGAAGCCCGCAAGGAATTTTATCTGCATCAACGCGAGGCTTACAACCGCGGATCACTCGGCCCCGTCGAAACGGCAGCCCTGTTTATCTTCCTGAACCGTACCTGCTTCAATGGCTTGTACAGGGTGAACGGCAGTGGAAAGTTCAATGTTCCGATGGGAAACTACCGTACACCCCTGATATGCGACAGTGATACTATTCTGGCCGACAGCGAGGTCCTCCGGCGCGTGGAAATCCTTGACGGGGATTTTTCGTGCATTCGGAGCGAGATACGAGGGCGCACGTTTGTCTATTTCGACCCTCCTTACCGTCCTGTCGGTCCGACTTCCAAATTCAACAATTATACGGCGGAGGTGTTTGATGACCGCGAGCAGCTCCGGCTTCGCGATTTCGTCGTTTCGATCTCCGGCCACTGCCAGTTCCTGCTGAGCAATTCCGACTGTCCGGACAACTTCTTCGACAGCCTGTATTCCGGTTTCGACATCGAACGGGTCCAGGTTTCCCGGCCTATCAATTCCGATATCGCTGGAAGGGGCAAGGTGTCTGAAATCATCGTCTCGCCCGCGTCCGGATATGACAGGGTGCGTCATACGGTTTCGTACACCCTGAAATTTCCGGAGCTTGAACGCTGGTTCGTTTCCCCGGATATTTTCTAAGAGACGTCCTCGTCGTTTCGCCCGCAGATTTCCGTCTCGATTGCATAATCTTCGTATTTCTTGAATTCGTAGTCTATCTCACTGACGATATCTTCAATATCATCGTCCGTTATTTCATCGACCTTCGGGTTGTCGATGTCGAGACGTACGGTCAGATAAATGGTTCTTGTTGCCATATTTACATTTTTTTAGGTATAACATTACCGGTCTATGACAGACCGACGGTATATTTCTCTATCAGCTGCTTTCGGTACGCCTTGTCCTTTCCGGCAGCCAATCCTGCCAGTTCGCGGATATTTCGGTTGGCTTTCTCCACGACCTGTTCCACCGTCAGTTCGGGCATCATGATTTTGCGGCATTCGGCGCTGCAATACTTCCGGGTTCCTTTAAGCGGTTTACCGCAAACAGGGCAGCGACGACGGCCGTCGCGTTCGAGGACTTCCAGCAGGTTGGCGCGTATGCCTTCCCACCACTCGATACGGTCGATATCGTAGTCGCAGACGGTTATCGTGCTACCGAAGCTGCGAGCCTCGACTTCAACGGAAATACCCGTATCCTCGAGGCAAACCTTCGATACAGGGTCGTCGTTAGGCTCACAATGTCTGTCGTACCAGATGATGTAGGTGGGATCTTCCAGTTCGTCAGGCTCTCCCAGGGAGAGTTCCGTGAGGCCGTTGTTCACAAGGATGTTGCGGACGGCGGCCTGCAAATCTTCAATTCTCTTCATAAATATTGGGGTTTATGGTTGTTTCTCGATTGTCAGTGCATCTTTGAAGCATGACCGATAAATCGGAAAATATCGGCATACTGCTCGTTGTATATGTAAAATCCGGTCCGCTTCTCCCCGGTATCTGCATCTATCCCGTCGGCATGGAGGTATCTCCCATCTGTCAAGTAGACATCAGTGAGTTTGATACGCGGTGTATCATGCTTTCCGTAGAGGGTTGTCGTGACGGGAAAGTTGTTGTCATCGAGTTCCTCTTCTTCCGTGAGGCCGAGCGATACGCGGCCATATCGTGCCAGGAACTCCAGCATGAATTTCAGCATGGCTTGCTCGGCCTCGTGCAGCCGTTCGTCGATAAAGGCGTACTGGGAGGCGAACAGGTGTAGCTCGTCGGCACTCATTTTGTCCGGGGCGTTGCCCGGCTCGGCATTGTCTTTCTGTATTTTATCCATATCTGTCATATTGTTGGTTTTATGTTTCCAGCGGGGTGAAGGAGATGGTCAGTATCACTTTACTGTCCCCCAGGTTGAACACTTTCAGGCAGTCGTTACTGATGGTCCTTTTCAGGATGTCTCCCCGGTATCGGGAATTGCGTACCTTGAAGGTAAAATCATCGATGAACGAGCTGATGCAATGAAGCACGTGGTCGAACTCTTCCTTACCGTAGGTCTGGGAAAAGTATGCTTTTATGTGCATTCTCAAACTCAGGATATAGTTCGAGGTATTGCTTCCGGTCGGTCCGGTCAACACTATTTTATATTTTTCCATAACCTGTCTGTTTTAATCGTCATACCAGCCCTCGATCTCATCGAAATAACCGTTCGAGTCCCATTCTTCCAGCAAGGTGGTCGGGTATGTCCATTCAAGGCAGTAAAACAGGTCCTGGCACACCTCTTCATTACCCTTGCACAGGGCGAGCAGTGAGTTATGCGTGAAACAGCCGTTACTGCTCTCCGGCACGCGCCACCCCTCATGGTCTTCCGCCGCGTATTCGGGCACGTAACATACCTCGTCGGGACGGTTGAGAAAAGCATCCTCGTTCTTGTAGATGTTTCCTTCCCCGCCATATTCCAGTTCGTAGAATACACCGTTCGGTGTTTCTATTCTTTTACCGATTTCTATCATACGGCGGTCGTTTCATGGGTATATACAATTGCCACGCGCTCGGATAGCACCTTATCGCGTACTCCCGGATTGGCGATTGCCCAGTCGGAATGGAAATGCATATCCGGAATAGATACGGTGTCCACGATGTCGCCCTCGCTTTTCAGATGGAGGTAATCCGACTGATACAGGTCGCAAAGGAATTTACCGTCCGTATCGCTGATAGCGTATATCCTACCGTCGAGTGCGGCCGCCATTTCCTCCTCGCAGCGGTAAACCAGCAGGTATTTACAGCCAATCCTCATTTCTTCCGTAATCCGCTTATGCAGTTCTTCAGGAGATAATTCCCGAAGCCTTGACACAACCGCCCCGACACTTTCCACGGCATCGTAGCTGTCCAAGGCATCATAGCAGGTCGTTTTGAACTCCTCTTTCGGGCGATCCGCAAAATTGATGGTACGGACTTCCCGCCCGTGTCCGCCGAGCAGGTAAAATGGCGTACCGTCCCACTGTTCTTTTTTGACAGAGAACGGTTGGGTGCACTCCTTTGTCTGCCGGTTCACTCCGGCATACAACTCAAGGCATTCCCTGCCTTCCATACGGAGAATATACCGGGCGAACTCCGTAAACGTCATGATTTTGATTCCTTCCCCATTTGCTGTGAAGAAATCCTGCTTTATATGTTTCATAAATTCTTTTGTTAAGAGTAGGTAATTGTTGTAGGCAAGGGGTAAAATATTCACCTTGTTTTGGGAAAAAGACCGCCGCAGCCGTAGCCGCGACGGTCCGTCATCATTATGGCATGTGATGAACAGGTTATATTTCGTTATTCGTCTTCGTAGTATGGTACGCCGTGCCGAACCACTGCTTTTTCCATTTCCTCCCACCAGATTTCACTATGGAGGTCGTTATCGAAGTCTATGGGTTCGTCTTTGTCAAGACCTAACCGGTCGCGGGTCTCCATTTCCGTTTCAAAGACGATCTGTTCCATCTGTTCGTCCGTAACATGGTAGGTGTCGAACGGAGCCGGCAGGGATTCCAAATCCTGGCGTGACAGTTCGGATTGTCCGTAGGTGAAAACCTTCTCGTAGAAAGCGTCGTCTTTCGGCGGCAGTTCGGGTTCTTGTTCCGGCAGTACATCCAGATAATCCGACTCGTACAGGTAGTTCTCGTCGCGTCCCTGTGTCTGGCGGTTGTTCTCAAACTCCGTGAGGTCGTCATCCGTCAGGCGGAACTCTTTTTTATTGCGTCGCAGATACTCCATCATGTTTTCGAGAGAGGAGAACGGGGCTATAAGCTCCATCGAGGAGCGGCTGTGCCATGCGTCGCTCCGGTACAGCAGGTAGACCTGCGGACGGTTCCGGGCTGCCTCTTCACGGTATTCGCCGAACTCGTGCAGGGCGTTGTCGAAACTGCCGAATGCCAGCCGGATCTTGTCCTCGATGGATATAGACTCCCCGCATTCCCCGAATCGGTGTTGCACGTACCCGACGAAATCCGCATTGTCCAAAGCCTCCCGGACCGTGGCGTCATCGGTTGAGAGCGCAATGTCGGCACCGATGAAATCATCGGCCGAAAGCACGTGCCGCTGCTCATTGTACTCGTCTTCCGCCTGGCAGACCGCCAGTCCCGGCGTTTCCGCCTCAATCTCCACGACTTTGCGGAGCGTTTCTTCTATGGCTATTCGATACTTTTTCATGTCAGATGATATTTATTTGTTTCAGTTCCCGTTGATAATTTCTTAAAGATGGTTTGGCGCCCCGTTCTTGCACGATCTGACGCATCTGTGCGGGGGTGTAAGCCTTCTCCATATCCAGCCCGTAGTCTGTGGCGAATGCCGTCATGCCGACATAGCAGAAGCCGAACTTTCGGTGGAGCATGTCAGCCGTATAAGGAGTCATGTCCTCCACCAAGGTCGTGGAGACAGCCATTCCCCGAATCTTGAACTTCAAGCCCTCGATAAGTGCCTCGCAGCTGTCGCTGTGATAGGTCAGGTCCCTGCGGCGGGCGCAGTAGCCGATGGTCTCGCCCATAAAGGTGTTGCGGAAGATTTCCGTACGGTTCAGGTCTTTCAACTTCTCGACACCGTAATAGCAGATTGCCTGCACGGCTTTCAGTGACTTGTCCACACGTGGTTTGACGAAACGAGGATCATTCTCTGCCACGATCTTTTCCAGCCACGTGCGGTGGAATGTTCCGACAGGCACGTCGAATACCTTCTCGGGCGTGCAGTATTTTGAATCCGACCGGGTCATCATCAGGCGTGCCGAGGAAGGTTCGTATTGTTCTTTCAGGCAAAAGGCAAGATAGGTATTGCCGATCTTGCAGTAGGTGCAGTCGATGCGGTCATTTTTCAGCGACAGCATCGGGGTCTCCCCGCCGTAGAACCTCTCGGGCAGTCCTGTCTGCCGGCAGAACTCCGTGAGAAAATGGTTGGGAATGGCACGTGCATAGCTTTTCTCCCGATAGCACTCCTTTGCCATTTTGGGAGTGATGAACCGCTTGGCGAAATCACAAATGTGGTAATGGTTGTAATCATATGCCGCCTGCGTATTAGCAGAGGTCTGGAACTCTTTGGGCATCTGCTTGTACCAGCAGAACGATGTCCCATGCTCCATACAATAGTCGACGAACTTCTGTGTCCACACTTTCTTGGGAAATGTAGGACAATTGCCGTTCCTTCGGACGTATGCTTTGCATACCTCCTTCGTAAGCAGGTGCCGATCGGTCTCCTCGTCGATATAGCAGGTCGTCTCCCGCTTGCTGTTATCGATGGCGATGATAAGCCGTTTCGGGGTCTTGAAGCGTTTCGGCAGATCCCGGAACATGTAGGGGTGCTTCTGCATCAGACGGTCTGCCAGCATCTCGTCCAGATATACCGACAACGGCTGGAAGATCTGGGGATCGGTGATGAAGTTCTTGTCATCTGCCGAGCAGACGGCCGCACGGAGAATCTCATAGGAATACAGATCGGCAGGGACGAGCGAGAGGTCATGCTCCGCCATCTTGCGGTAGTATGCCCCGGTCTTGAAGCGGGACGGTATGACGGCATCGGTAACCGCGGTCTGTATCTTCACCTCGTCGAGCATTCCGTAATAGAACTCCCGGGTCTTTACCCCAGCGGGGACATATCCGAGGATAAGTTCCGTCTTCATGATGGCGTCGGACCTGTTGTCCGTGTAATACGGGTCGTAGATATAGTTGCGTAAGGTCGAGTATGCCAGCTGCGCATCCCAGAGGCGTTCGGGTATGAAGGCGATGATGTCGAAATCGCCGCGTCCGTTTCGCATGACCGCCTCCGCCATCCCACGGGTGATCATTGACTCGGGAACGGCAGTGATGTTCTTCGGATTTTTGCGCATGGCGTAGTCGCAGACAGCCCCCGAACGGCACACCTCCGGAATATTGCGCAGTTCGAAGCTGTGCCAGTTGTCCGTACTGCCCGAGATGATGCGTTCTATGCGCTCGGGCGTGAGGAAGCGTCCCGGAATATGGCTCAGCACCTCTATATCCTTACTCTCGACGGCTGCCTCCACGATCTCATCCGTGAACAGGTACTCCGGCAGCCATTGTATGGCCGATACGATGTTATTGTGTAGCATACAGTTTCTTTTTAAGTTTGGATGATCGTACGATTCTCACAAGACGGCTGCCGCGATAGACATAGAGTATCCGGGATTCCCGTTCGGCAAGCGCCTGAAACTCCTGCCAATGCGGCGTTTCGATCTTCTCGAGTCTGGCACGGTTGTTTACATAAACGGTTATCGGCTTCATGCTGTCATGGGAGGGCGTGTCCCCGATAAGTGGCGGCAGTTCACGTCGTTCGCCCTTGTCCATGACGTACCATTTACCGTTATCGAACAGGAGGCAAGTGTCCTCCATGCGGCTGAAAATGTCCGTGTTGTCCGCGATGCGTGATACGAATTGCTGGGGTGCCTCCCGCCCGTCGCGGATTCTCGAGTAGCAGTGGACGGCATCGCCGTATCCTGTCCATTTTCCATAGGGTGAAGGTCCCAGTGCCAGCATGTCGCCCAGCGACAGCAGGGCATCCACCCGTTTGTCATTAGGATAGAACATCCGGAGTTTCCCCACAAGTTCTTTCGAAAGCGTTTCATGGAGCGCTTTGATATGCCGGACTCTGCCGTCCGGCAATAGTTTTCCGATTTGTATGCTCATTGTCTTTTTATGTCTTGCTGTTCTTCGTTTTCTGACTCTTCCGGAATCTTTTCACCGGTATAGGGATTGTAAATAAGCGTGTTATCCACCGCCTCGGAATCTACGGCAAAGGCTCCCCTGCCGATGTCATAGAAGAGCGAGAGCTGCATGGGACGGGTTATGGCATAATGTTCCGCTTGAGCCCGTGTCATCCCCGAAATCATCAGACACCGTACTCTTCGTTTGAAGGTCAGCGGATTGATGTCGGGGGAAGTGGTCACTTCGACCATCTCATCGTAATCTTCGGTAATCACAAGGGTATTGACCTCCTGATTCCGCCCGTCCTTGATACTGACCTTATTGTTATTCTGCGCCTTTTGTTCCATCGTCTTTTTGTTTACTGGTTTTCAACTCCCGTTCGGTTACCGTACGGCAAAGCATCAGCTTTCCGGAAGCGGTCTGCTTGCTGCCTTCCACAAGCCGTCCTTCTGCCAGCATCTTTTTGTAGACCTCACGGGTATAGCGCCATGCCGGAGATGAGCTCGTGGAACCGTATTTTTCGCGGAGCGTCTTGACACGGATTTTTTCGACAAGTATCTCCATCACCTGTTCACGGTTCTTGTACAGGTTCCGCCGTTTGGAGCGGAAGGCTTCGCAAAAGACACCTCCGATGGTCATATCATGCACCTCGTGGTAATATGCCAGCTCTTCCTCCTCTGTCAGGTCGAGGATTTCATCGTAGGTGTCGGTACGCAGATATTGGAAGGTTGTTCCTTGTGCCAGAATCTTCTCGATGCGTCCGATATACTCTTTCCTTACGGGACCGGAGAGTTCCTGCGGGTGACAGTACAGGCATGTCTTGCCGAGATACACTTCGGGGCAGTCGTTTTTGTATTTACCCTCCTTGACGCCGAACCCTTGTTCCGTGAAAAGGCGCTTCACTTCGGCGAAGAATGCTCCGGCTTTCTCTTCCGACATGCGACCTCCGTCATAACCGGATTCGATGCGGAAATATGTGTCGATATATATTGGTTTATCCATTATTTACGGTTTTCATTTGATATATTGCTTATTAAAGTATAGCCCGGAACCCGAACAGCGGTTTCCGGACATTATTGAAAATGTTGTCAGAGATGGATGGAGCCAAACACCTTGTCGATATCCTCCTGGGCCAGTCCGATATAGCGGCGTGTCGTTTCCAGTTTGGAGTGACGGAATATCTCATTGAGCAGGACCAGTCCTTCGGCATTACGATTCTTCGTTTCGTAAACGTAGCGCCCGAAGGTCTTGCGGAAGCTATGCGTGGAGAAGGCTTGGACGGGAATCCGGTATTTGACGCGCCATACTTTGAGCAGGCGGTTGATGTGTTCCAATGAATACGGATTGCCCGTCTTCGGGTTCATGAAAATCAGCCGGTTCATATCCGGACACCCCTGCAACTCGTACAGATTGCGGATCTTCTCCCGCACGCATCGGTTGAATTTCACCCTGCGGCTCTTACCTGTTTTCTGCTCTATCTTCACCAGCTGGCTGCGGTTGAGTACGTCTTTCCACCGCAGCGAACGCACGTCCGAGGCGCGGAATGCCGTGCAGAACGACAGCCAGCAGTAGGTAGCCCACAGATATTCACGGTCTTCTTCCAGTGCATCGATCAGCTTCCGGAAAGCATCCATCGATAGATAGTCCGCCGTTGTCAGTTGTCCTTTGATACGTGTCATAATCTATGGGGTGCACTTGGCGATAAGCTGTTTGACATTTTGGATTTTCTCTCTCAGTTCCTCTTCCCGGCGGAAAGACGGCGTACATTTCGTACGCCGCATTCCCGCACCCCAGCCCGTGTTGTCTATGACACCGTGCAGGCGCATTTTCTCTTTGTGCAGACTCTCCTCGAGCCGTTCGAGCCGCTTTTCGAGCGTCGCCCGTTTGTATGTTTTTTCTGCCATGATTGTGGAGTGTTAATTGAGTTTGTCGGAAAGCAGCACTTCGGCCAACGCCCCGTTCTGGGGAATCATCGCCGGGAGGTCGGTCTTGCCGGGTTTGTAGAGTTCCGTCGCCACGTTGTAGATGTCCCATGCGGTGAGCGTCTGTTTCTCCCCGGCGAGTTTGAGCAGGTCCTCGGTGAAGACCGATATCTGGGACTGGTTGAGCGGATAGGTCTCCACCTGGGACGAGAGCCGCTTGTCGGAACTGTCATGCGAGACGCGCAGCGCCGTCAGCAGACCGATGTAGGCGTACATTTCCACGGGGGTAATCACTTTCGCTTTCAGACGGCGGATACGTTCCCGGTCCTCGTTCATCTGCACTTCGAAGTTAGCCAACCATTCATCCACGCGCTCGAAAAGCTGTTCGGTGGAGGCCTTTTCTTTCCCATAGTTCGAAACGCTGCGTTCGGGAGAGAGGATGCACTGGTTGTGGCACACTTTAACGCAGGGGCCTATTGCAGCCTGTATGCCGTCCTGGTGGAATGCCACGACCAGTGTGGTGGTCAGCTCGTCGGTCTCCCAGTTTTTGATACGGATCGTCGTGTACACCCGTCGCAGGATATGGGCCTCGACAGCCAGGGCCCCGAACTCCTGCTCCACCTGCGGCAGGACGACCACGCCGGGCTGGGCCTTGTTCTTGTTCTGGGCAGCGAAGATTTCCTCCACCTCGTAGTTCAGGTTGTGTTTCTGGCAGAGACCCGCCATACGTTCTATCACCTCGTAATGATAGATTCCCTTGACGGGCTTGCCGAATATGTCGTTCTCCTTGTGTGTGCGGCGGAGCGTGTCGAGCGTCATCACTTCGACATTGTTGTTCTGGAAATCGAACTGCACGGGGGCAGTCGTTGTTGCTAATGCTGTTGCCATAATGATTGATATTAAAGGGTTATGCAATGAGAAAGGCGGTGAACTGCCGTCCATCGCCTTTCGAAAATTCTCATTTTGTGGTTTCAGGCAGGTAACGCCTGCATATAAAGTCAGTGGTTCCCGGATAGAAGGGGCTTCCGTACGTGCCGTACGGTCCGAAACGAGCCAGATAACTGAAATAGAAATCTACCGGACGGCGGCTGTCGGTCTCAATTTTTGTCTTTAACAGACGGTAGGCATAGCCATAAGTATGTTCGACCTTGACTTTGCGCCCGTTGAAATAGTAGTTCCCCTCCTCATCTGAAGAAAACGAGACCTCTTCCTTTGCCGGACGGTCGTCGGCAACCGCCCGGAAGAACTCGGCAAGTGAGCGGCAATCCTGATATTCTATCGGAATCGCATCGCCCTCTTTCAGTTTCCCGTCGAGCTTATCGAGCAGCGCATCGATAGCCGGCGTGTAGATGTTTTCTGACTGGAAACATCTTGTGTCCCGCCAATATTTCTCGAAAAGAGCGCTGATGCCCAGCAGCAGGGCGAGAGTCTCCCGGGCGGTCTGGGGTTTCCCGACCAGATACGGGACGTATTCGGTCGCCAGTACGGAAAGTGAAAGGTAATCCTCCGGATTCAGGTTACTCTTCTGGTGCAGATTATAATGCCGTTCGAGCAACCCGTCGATGTCAGTCTCCTGCAAAGTATTGTCCGTCCATGAAAGGCTGTCCTCCGACCGGCAGGCCGGACATTTATCCGCGCCGTGCGGCAGGAGCATCACCTTGCCGCAATCGGAGCAAGTGACAAGATCACCTGTCTCCGTATATATATCGACTGTTCCCATCTTATTCGTCCTCCTCGCTATTTAACAATGCAGAGCGGTACCCAGACAGCCTGCTCACCGAAATCTGCTATGCCTTTTTCATCGTTGATAGGTTCACTCAGCGCATCGATTGCTTCCTTCGGTTCATTCGGGGAAAGGTATAGTTGGGACTCAGGCCAACGCAAAGGCTTATAATAGGAGTTTTCGGCAGGGGTTTTCCGAAAATGACGAATATAATCGTATTCAGGCACATAACGTGCTCCGTTGTCCTCGCTGTTCCATGCCGGGTAGCCGATTCCCTCCTCCTCGAAAGAGGCGGTGTCTTCGGGAAACTCCACCAGCACGTACAACTTATCATCCCATGCCCGGGAACATGCCTCGCAGTGGAAGCGGCTTTCGTGGAGGTCGTAGCGGACCCGCTCCGAACCGCATTCCGGGCAGGTGACGTCCTTCGTTTCCACTTTCGGGAATCCCAGAATGTCCCCGGCGATGATCTCCATGCTGCTCCAGAACAGCTGCTCGCAATAGTCGTCGGCCATTTTACGGGCCAGTCGCTTCATGTCGTCGTCGGAAATCTTCTCCACGTCGAACCCGACGCCTTGCAGGTCGTCGCGGTGTACGGACGTGATCGGGAAATATCCCCCGGACAAGCGTTGTTGTAATTGCCGCTCCTGCTCCGTAAGTCTTTCCTTGGCATCGAAATATGCCTTGATGTCATCTAAAAGTGTTTGAATCATATTTTACTTTTTTCGTTATAAATCAGATATCTTTTCTTTGTAGAACCTGTCGATGGCAAGGAGGTAATCTTCCTCGTTCCAGTCCGTGCCTGCATACGCTGTCTCGAATTCCCCTGCCCAGCGGATGATGTCCGACACCACGGCACGGGAATCCCTTTCGTCCCAGAGTTTGTCTGCTCCGGCATTGTAGGCGAGGTCCACAACCGCTTCCAACAGTTTGCGGTTGCCGTTGCACTCCCCGCCGAGGGACGAGAGCCATAACTTCACATCTATGGCATCTTCCGCAATGGTCTCGTTGTGCAGGCATGTACATTGTCCCTTGCCGTCGTGACACACCAGTACGGGATGACCCGTATCCGGACAGACGCGTACCAGTACCTCGCCGGGCTGCAACTGCTCTGCATCTCCGTCCCTGCGGATATGCGGAACAGCATGGCTTATCCGCTCAAGCAGGCTCTGTTCTTCCGCGGTCAGGGGTTCTTTTGCACCCAGTTGCCGGCGAATATCTTTAAGCAGGTTATATAACATGGTTACTCGTCGTTATTATGCTCCTTCCAGATCACTCTTTTCTCATCGTAGCTTTTTCTGTTCCACCATTTATTGCAGGTCTCCGCAACCTTCCGAGAACGGTTCGCGGAGGAGGTTTGGGACTGAGGAAGTCCTGCGATACGCTCCATTTCCGAGGGGACCAGTCCTTCCCACCACTTCTGCATACGTTCCTTGAACTCCTTCCGGGAGCAGAACGGAAGGTGTTCTTCGCATTCGTCGCACCAGTTGTCATCGCGGTCTATCCCTGTAAAGTCGATGAATAGACGGGTGTTAGGGTCTACCCATGCCTGCGTCTGGATATCGGTCGAACCGCACTCGTCGCATACGGTAATCCCATCGTCATCGTCCGAGATAAAGCCGTACTCTTCGAGCCAGTGGACAATCTCGAACAGCCCTTCGATTTGTACATGCTCGACGGGTTCGTCGAAGTCCTCGCCGGCTTCACCGTTGAGCGTGCAGAGCAGCCTGCCGGCCTTGTCGATGAAGAGTTCGTAGACGGTGGCGCTTTCGTAGCCGCCGTAACTGTAAAACTCGGAATTGTGGATCACCACGATCGGGGAGGTGTCATACTCCGGAAATTCCGCGTCTCTGTAATGCGCTCCGCGGTTCTGGTAGAACGTGCCGATGATGTTGTTCTCCTCTTCCACGGCGCGGCGAATCTTCTCTATAAGCGATTCCCTGATGGAGATGACACTGAGCTGCGTGTAATCCTTACGGATACGCCTGTGCACTTCCTGTTCGAAGAGGTCTCGAACAAGCTCGAACGGAGATACTCCTGCATTTTCTTCGATGTTTCTCGCCTCGGCTAAGTGGTACTTACGGCAGATGATATCCCTGATGCGGAGAAACTCCTTATCGGTAAATTCGTGAAGAGCATCTTTCCCCAACGCAGTCGGGAAATAGCATCGCGGCATGTATGCCGTCATTTTCTCAAAAAGGTCATTGCCGTTTTGGAGGAATGCCTTATTGTCGGTGGTCGTTTTCTTATCTGATTCCATTTTCATTGATGTCTGTTTTTACTTCGTTCGTATATAGGACATTGCGCCCGGTATTTGCATTCGCCACGGGCGGCATCGAGATGCGCCCCGTGCCATTCGTCCCAGTCCGCCACGCCGTCCTCCGTGAGAAATACGATCAGTTTCATGCAGCAGAAGCCCCGTTCCCGGTGGCTCTCATCGTGGAGGCTTACCAGTCCGTTTCCTTGCGGTCGCATAGCCATAGAACATTACAGGGAAACCGTATCCACGATGGCGCGAATCGTGTCATCTTCGAAATATCCCAGCGGAATTACCGCGCAAGGCGTGCCGTCTTCCGAGAGCATGATATCCGGAATATACACATCCTTTTCCGCGTCGAAGATTACAGGCGTGCCTGTATCATCGGTCAGGTCCCATTCTCCACCATTCTGTTCTAACTGGTCCGTGATGTAATCAAGCATTTCGGTCGCTTCGGCATTTACATCCGGTCTGATTGTCTTTTCATTTTCCATATTTTAGTTTATTTATTTTTCTAAAACCACGATACATGGACAAAGGCATCGCTTTGGTCGCTGTCATTGATCAGATTGTCCAGTACGGCGATGAACCCGTCCGTATCCATCTCTATTTTATCCAGTTCGGCGTGGAAGGCTTCGGCATGCTGCCGGAACGTATCATCCCGTCCGGAGATGTGTCGTTTCAGCCGTTGCAGTTCGGAACGTTCTATCTCAAAATCATCCGTGTAGATATCTTCCGCCGAATTCCTGACATCGAACATCTCCAGAATGTTATAAAAGACATCCTGACCGTCACAACCGTACAATCCCGGATATCTATACTCGATTTGCCATACTTTGGCCACATGTAAAACCCTGGACATTATTTCTTCGCTTTTCGGATTTGTTCCCTTACGAGAAGGAGCAGTGCGTCGGTACCTCGGATGCTCTCCTCGTTCTCTTTCAGTTTGTAATAGTAGGCGTTCGCCTCGTTATAATCCTCCCGTGCTTTGCGCAGCCTGCATTCCTTGGCATCGAGAACCTGTTCATACAACAGGTCGTAGCCGATGAACTCGTCCATAAAATGGGAAACCGTACGCCCGTAGTAGTGGTCCGTGCGGGTCTCCACCGCAGTACGGATAATGTCGTCGCACCGCCTGCCGAGTGTCCCGAGCACGTCACTGATATGCCGGTCGTGGTACTCGTAGCCGAAGAAACGGGCATACCATTCGTGTTCCCGCCGGTGCGTCTTCCCGGCATAATATTCGTACCATCGGGCGTCACATTTGGTGTGCCGCTGGGTGACTCTGAATATGGCGTACTCTTCGCCGATCCATGTAAAACGCAGGAGCACTTCGCTTGCTTCTTCCTCATGATAGCAATCCCGCCAGTTCAATTCTTCGGTCTGGCTGAGCGGGAGGAATGACTGTTTGGTAATCCACTGCCCGAAACCTTTGTGTGTGACATGCGGAAACTCTTTCACGACCTTGCGCCATGCCTCGTTGCAGGCTTCGTCCAGCGACGGAAAACTTTCGGGAAAGCGCTCCCTGTCCGTTCCGTCGCGCAGCACCTCGTTCCAATCCTTGTCGCAGACAATGAGGGTGAGGTCCTCCCTCACATGGCAGTCACGTTCGCAATAGCCGTAGGGGGCATCGCAGAGCGTGTACCACTCCTTCGGTCCATAGCCGTCATCGCGGCCCAGATAACGCCCGGGCTTGCCCTTCTCTGTCTGTACCTCCCACACCTCCGTGCAGTTTCCACGGTCGGTATGGTGCAGGCGTACCCTGATTTCCCTGTTATCCCGTTTTTCTTCCATATCATTCATTTTTAGGATGGTTCGTCTTCTCTTTTTCGAGAATCCGGTAGATCTCTTCAAGGTCGTACTCGTTGTCTATCGGTTGCCCGTACTCCGCATCTACGATGACCACACCGGCGTTGGCGAGGTGGCATTCCGCTACTTTTTTGTCATAATCGCTCCATTCGGAATCGATTTCTGTTACCGTGTTAAATTCAAATCCGTATGATGTTTCCATTGTATCTTCAGTTATCGTGAGTATTTTTCTGTTCTATGCTGCCGCCCTGCTGAATCCGTCGATGATCCGTCTGCATTCGGCTTCCATCTCTTTCAGGCTGTCCGTACCGTAGAATCCCCAGCAGCTGTCCAGTTCTTCAGTGTCGTCATCCTCCGGCGTTATGCGGTATCCGAAGACCTCTCCGGTGTAGTAGTTGTCGAGGGTCTCGATTTCGCCTTGCAGGTATCCCTCGATCCGCTTCCTGCGTTCTGCGGTGATGTTCTTCCACCCGTATTCCCGGCGTACCTTGTCCAGCGGCACGGCGATGATGCCGAAGAATCCGGAATCCCACGGACAACTGAACCGCGAGGTGGATATCGTGACGCCGCTGTGGTCGTAGAGATAGACCGGCAGGGCGATATATTCCTTCAGGAAGGATTCCCGGAAATCTCCGATACGTCCGTCGAAAACCTTGTCGATATCGAAGTGGTCGTCGAACTCCTTTTCCGGCCGATAGTGACGGTGAGCCGTATAAAGCGTACCGAGATTGTCATACGCTTCACGCGGGCTTCGGGCGTCACCATCATAGTAGATGTTGATGTGGTACCCGTTATATTCGATTCGCTTGTATAGATTCATATACTTTGGTATTATAGATTCGTTATCTGGCATAAACAGTCTTCGGGTATTTCGTATCGTTCATGAGTTTCAGATAATGCGCAGCCATGCTGTCCATATCGGGACGGACCGTCCCGTCAGGATAATGGCATCGCATGTATTTTCGCCATAATGCGTCGTTCTCTTCAGTCATACTCATATTATGGTTGTAGCGAATGACCAGATTTTGTGCGCGACCGTAAAGTCTGTGGCGGTCATGAACGGCGCGGATACGCTGGATCTGCATCGTCAGATCCTTTTTGCTCTTCATGGTCGGTGTCGTCATCGTAGTAGATGTTGATGTGATGCCCGCTATATTCGATTTGATTATACAGGTTCATTCATTCAGATGTTCTGATATTTTTATGGATTATACTCTTCCGGCGGAGGAAATCCCCCCGTTCGGTAAAATATCTCTCCGAGACGGTCAGCCTGTTCTGCCAGACCCCTCTTCTGAACAGCCGCCACGGCATTGCGTGCGGCATTCCCGTACCTGCCCAGCAGCACCGCTTCGGGCAGGCGTTTCGTGCGCCATACCTCCCGTGCGGTGGCGAGCATCTCTACCTCGCAGCCCAGATAGTTGGCTGTGAGGATTATGACGGCATTGCCGATGAAGTTCGGTATGCGTTCTTCCTGTCTTTCGTCTTCCATTGCCTCAAACTTTTAATCCAGTTCGAACTCGTCTTCATAGACTTCGATCTCCTTTCCGCTCTCACAGATGCGTACCAGCCAGGTGTATCGGAACCGTTCCAGCAACTCTATACGACGATAGCCCTTGTATGGCACTTTCAGCGTTGCGATATCTCCCGGGTTCATGTCAGGCGGGTATTTCAAATTGAACATGGAAATGGAACTCGCTTATCAGACTGCATATATACGGCACTGATTTCGGGTCTTCCCCATAAGGATAGAAGATGGTCCGGCAGCGAGTCAGGCACCGGATGCCCTGTTTGCGTAGCCGGTGCAGCAGGTATGCTCTGCGTCGTAGTTGTTTCTTACTCATCGTATAAAGGATTATGTCATTTTGATTAGAATAGAGGCGTGATTGCCTTCGCGGGGCATTTCTCTATCGTTTTCGATGTAGACACTTCGGGAAGGATGCTCATCTTACGTTAGCAGAGATGAGCATCGTGTCCCGAAGTGAGCACTGATTCTTGCCGGCCCCTCACACCGTGCCGCCTGCCAGGCGGTCGGACGGAGCGTCCTACTTTTTACGCCACTCAGCCATCTTCTTCCTGATGTCGATGGCATTGTCGTCGAGCAGCTTCTTCAGCACGGCCAGCATACGCCATCCCTCGCCGTCCTTGTAGGCTTCGGCTTTTGCCGTGAGGAACGCCAGTGACTGGTATTTGTCCAGACGTTTTCCCTTGTCATTGACGGCCGTGCAGCCGTGGAAACGGATGAGATTCTGTGCGGTATAGAACGCTCCGGCACCCTTGTAGGCATTGACCCACGCCTTGCACTGGGGCGTATCGTACGGCATCTTAATGCGTGTCCCGTTGAATTTCCTCGCGGCGCTGTGCAACTGTACGGTGTTCCTGGCTCTCCGGATACCGTACAGAGCAGCCTGCAGAGGCTGGTAAATCTTAGTCTCCATATCCTCCACGAAGACATTGCGGCTGCCGACACGTTTGTAGGGAACACCCTTGCATTTCTTGACTTTCATGGAGCCGATACGTGCTTTGAGCTGGCACACATAATCCTCTGCCATCGCATATACCACCTTGGCGTTGAACCAGCGGTTACGGTCGGCGAAGTTCTCCGGGTCGCGTTCCTCCATCTTCATCTGGGCGTGCAGCTCGCCCAGCAGCATCTTCCACTGGTATTCATAACCAAGGCGGTGGATCATCTCCGTCACGCCCACCGGCTCGTCGGAACAGTAGTCCGTACACGTCATCATATGGAACATCTGCGCCATGACCCAGCGGCGGAACAGGCGGCGGTTCGGGACATCGCCCTGACCGGTGATCAGCTTGAAAAGCGGGTCATCGTCATCGAGCATGGTCAGATGGCCGTCCTTGTTGGAGGCGATGCACTCGCCACCGTTGGCACCCTGCATGGCGAAAAGGTGGCTCACGTCCATACCCATGGCACGGAGCGCCTCGATGCGTTCCTTCGCCGTTCCGGGCAGTTTCATTTGAGGGATTGATGCCGCGGGGGCTTCCGCAACGGAGGCTTTCCTGCCCGTGATTGTAAGTTCTGTCCCGCATACAGGGCACGAGACGTTCTCTGATTGTTTTTTCTTCATGTTGAAATTGTTAAATGGTTGATTGATTATTCTCTGGTTCGATCCACTCACGTAGTATTACCAAATCTCTGTCTGTCCTGCTTTGCCAGAACCAGCGTCCCATCGTCCCGGGATTCCACTTGAAGCCGTGGAGTATCTGGCAGAGAAGGTACAGCTCCAAGGCGACTTGCGCCTTGTCCCGGCGCTCGCCGTAGAGCATGTCATCGTCATCGAGGTCTTTTTCCGGCAGGGCTCTGAAATACCGGCGGGACTTGCCCTCGCTGCGCTCCGAGGGTACGGAGTGCTTGTAGCGGCGGTACAACTCTTCCATATTCGGGAAGAACTCGTCCTCCGACGAAGGCGGTACACCCAGTTCCCCATCATACCGGCCGTTCTCGATGACATACCGGCCGTCGATTTTCAGGTTCCGGCGACGGAAGTCCACCTTGAAGCCCGCACCGTTCTCAACAGCGCGGAGGGTTTCTTCGTATATGGTATTCATATTCACTATTAGGTTTCAAATGATTTGCACTCAAACCGATGGCGCATGGCTATATCGTCTCGATGAATACAGTGTGTCGGTATCCTGAAACTGGGAGTGTCCCAGGCTCAGGATACCGTATGCACACTGTAGGTTGAACGCGGTTCCCCGTGCAATACCCGGTTGCGCTACCGTTGTTGTCGGCGGTCTCATTCAGGCCGGCACATGGCTTTAACCGTCTGATGCGAGCAGCTTTTGCTGCTGGCCCGTGACGCTCGTCCGGGTGATAGCCCGGACGGAGGAACTGGCCGCAAGTTATAGAGCTGCACCGTTGAAATCCTGACCTTGACCGTTCCACCCGTGCTGGGCATGGCTCTCAAAATATACCGGCACATAGCTTTACTTCTCCGATGTCTCCCGTGTGGAAGCCTCGGTGGCATCACAGAATCCCGTTAGGGATGCATTGATGCGACGGAGGCTTATCAGACACGGGACGCTGAATGTAATTTCTCGAACCATGTTTCTGTGCTGAAAGAAAAAATGAAAGTTCTTATAATACCGGCACATGGCTTTATGTTTCCGATGTTGCCCGCGTGTGCGTCTTCTGCTGAGTCCGAAGGCGATGGTCCGTCGCCTTCAGACTCGGAAAGAAGATGTCTGACACGCGGGATGCTCAAATCTATTCCTCGAACTTTCCCGGTGTGCTCCGTGACGGGTGCCGGACAGGCGGCACATTCCTTTATCCATCCGATATTTACAGGTACGAACCAGAACAGGATGGTATCCACCGGTTGATAGACCGGTGAATACACGATGGTTCTGGTATGCGGACCTGTAACATTGAAATCCTGCCCCGCACGTCCGTCCGCCGTATGCCCGGCGTATGGTCTACAGCGATGCCGCCAGCGTGTCGTAAGCCGCCCGGCTGGTCAGAAGGGCGTTGCGCATACAGCCGATGGTCAGGTAGCCCGGAATGTCATGTCCCGTCTTGGTGCGGTTGGTCTTCACGTGGCGTCCCCGTCCACGGACGATACAACCGTCGCTCTTCGTCTTCACATATCCCAGTCCGCCCACCTTCCGCCTGCCTGTGCTTACGGCTCGGAGGCAGTCCATCACGAACTTGTTCAACTCGTCGAGGTCGCTCTTCACATTGCAGACCGGCAGTATCTGCGTCGCCCAGCAGAACTCGCCCTTGTACAGGTAGCGGTTCACGGCATTCACGGCTTTTGTCAGGGTCGTATCCCGGCTGCGGACCGTCCGCCGCTCGATTTCGTGCTGAAAAGTCTTGATGCGGGACGACGAGAGCGAGATCATGCCGCCCTTGATGCTGAACCCCAAGAACTTGAACCAGACATCGGCTGTCAGATATTCCACTTTCTTGGGATTGAGACTCATGGATTTCTCTGCCAGACGCCTTTGGAGCGTGTCCATCGCCTTTTCGTAATCCCCGCCGACAAAGAGCATGTCATCCGAGTAGCGGACATAGTAGCCGTCCATTTGCGAGAGTTCCTCATCGAGGTCGTACAGCAGCACATCAGCCAGCCAGCTTGCCACGGCGCAACCCTGTTTCAAGGACTGATACGTGCTTTGCAGCCTGTTGTCCTCATCGAAATAGATGTCCGAGTGGTAATACTTCCTGAGTACGTCTATCAGGGCGGAGTGACCGTGCCGGGTCTCCACCTTGTCGAACGCCTCGTCAATGAACCGTATCGGAACGCTGTCGAAGTATTTGGAAAGGTCGGACTTCCAGCCCAGACAGCCGTTCCCGCCTGATACTGTCATCCGGCGGCTGACTTCCGTAACGACCCTGCCGCACCCGATACCCGTCTGGTAGGACTTGCACGCGGGGTGCAGCATCTCCGGCATCAGCTCGAACAGGAGGTCGTTGGCGATGCTCAGCACCACGCGGTCCATCGGCTCGTTCACGTACACCGTGCGGAACTCACCGTTCTCTTTGGGGATCCGTGCCGCGTGGGGCGGGGAGATTCTGTATCTGCCGAAGCGCATGGCATCGGCCATTGCCAATCGGGTACGTTCATCCGAGAGTCGGATAAGCTGGTCCTTGCGGATATCCTTGCCGACACCTTTCTCGATGGCTTTCGTCCACCGGCCGATGTCGAAGAACATCAATAATATTTTGTCCTCATTCATGCTCTCCTAAACTTTTTCGAGAGAAGATGAAACTCAGGATATCCATGCCCGATTCGACTTCGCATACCTGTTCGTATTCCTCGCCGGTGTAGTAACTGCGTCCCTTGACCGTGATTTTCCCGTCATCCCAGAGAGATACTTCCCTGATGACCAGTTCCACGGGGTCACGGTCCTCGACATGGATGTAAATTTGGGATTCCGGTTCATCATCGGCTCCGACGCGGAGATCGCCGCCACACTCGGAAAGCAGTTCCACGGACAGGGCGTAACATCTTTCGTTCAGGGCTTTTCCCGCCACGTGGTGGCTGTTCATCTCTTCCGCAAGTGTTCGGATGCGGTCATCGCGCTTCTGCTCGGGAACCGGTTCGAAAGCCGCCTCGAACATCCAGACGGGCATCCATTCGCGGAAGACGGCGGGACCCAACTGGCGTATGTAGACTTCGTCGTTCTCTTTCTCCGTCTTCGGGATATCCATTCCCAATGCCCGCGCTGCCGCGACGGTCATGCGCTCGAAGCCACCGAAGCAGGAAGGGGCCGACTTCAAACGGTAGGGGCGTATATTCCCCACGGGAACACCCATCGACATAAGCAGCATTCCTTTGAAGGTGTCGGTGATGGGTGTGTCTTGTTGTCTGTTTTTGCTTTTCTTCATTTCTTCTATTGTTATTGTTTGTACATGATGAGCTCTTACGCGTCTTCCGCAAGGGCGACAAGCCGCTCTTCCGGCAGCAGGAACTCCTCGTCCGTGCAGTAGTAGCAGATCCTCCAGTCTATGGCTTCCGCCTCGTCCGAAACGGGTGCCCCGTCTTTACCGATCAGCACATCTTGCAGGCTCGTTACGGAAACCAACGTGTTGTACTCATCGTTCGTACCACGGAACAGCGTCAGTTCCCGGGCGAAATATTCCTTGCCGTCCCACGTGACGATCTCGAACATTTCCTCCACATCAGGGAATAACTGACACAGTACAGGGAACAGCTTGCAGGCATTGCTGCGTAGCATCAGGGAGATACATTCCATCAGGCAGAGCCCGGTTTCTTTGAGCATAGACAGCAATACTTCCGTGCTTGCGCCGTTTGCCTGCGCCGACATCAGGGCTTTCCAGTATCCCTCCTGAAACGAATCCAGCCAGGGAACCAGTTCCGCCGCCCTGACGGGATAAGAGACCGCTATTTCTTCCGGGTTGTCCTCGTCCGAGGGAATCAGTCCTATGCCCGTATCATCTTCGACAGGCTCCTTTACCGGCAGGCAGACCTTCATTTTCCGGAACGTGTCCGTGCTCTCGTCCGCCCACAGGACAAAGCCGCCGAATCTTATGTAATCATATTTGCTCATTCTTCTTGATTTTCATTGTCTGTAAGATTACCTGTTCAGATAAAGGGCAGACGGGTATCTTCCAGCATGGGAGCCAGCATTTGACACATCTCGTATGAAGCAAAGTTGCGGTCGTCAATGCGGCACGGATCACGCTCTGCCATGGCAAGAATGCAGGCTTTTACGGTTCTGAAAAAGGTCTGTTCCAGAGTCTTGTGGAAGAAAGGCAGAGCCTCGGCGAAACGTTCGGGCTTGAAACCGAAGTCGTTCATGGCGTATTCCAGCTGCTTGGCAGCCTTGTACTCGCGGCTCTGTTCCAGTTGCGGGGGAACATCGCCGAACTGTGCGGTCCGGAGCTGGCGTTCCAGTTCGATGACGGCCACCGAGAGCAGCAGCTTGATGGCGGCGGCATTGCCGATACCGTGCTTCTGCCCGTCGGCGGTATGAAACTCAATCAGGTTTACATTGTTATTCTCTTGCAGTTCTTTGTAGCGTTCGAGCGTTTCGCTGAGCGCTTTTGTTTTTTCTTTGTCCATTTTATCTGATTTGATTGTTATTGCATACAAGTACATTCCCGACGATGAAATCCCCAAATTCCGGATGGTAGGAGCAGAACAACCTGCTCGCTTCAAGGTTGAAGGGCAACATCATAAGTTTTCCTTCCTCGTTTACGACCATCGTCGTCTCTTCGTCCAGTTCAACCTGCTCGATGTATCCGCCGACTATCGACTGCATCTCTTCAAGCGTGAAGTCGGTGCCGTTAGCGGGGCATATTTCCCGGCGTGTCCCGTCCGTTCTGATAATTTGTGCCATTTCATACAGGATTATGTTCTTTACAGAGTTCGATATGATATTTTCTTTCGGCAAGGAGCCGTTCGTATATCTCCGGGCTTTCCTCCTTGCGCACTGTCGTCGGGGTGCCGCATGCGAAGTGCTCCACCAGCACGCAGCCGCAGGAGTGTGTGATTTCGATGGAGGTGCCGAGGTTTTCTATTTTCGCACCCTCCTTGGGTACGGCATCACTTTCGATGATGCGCAGTTTATCGAGCGTATCCATTATTTCCCTTGTTTTTCCCTGCGCCAAGCGTGATTTCGCTTCACGGTACGCAGTTGGTTGATGATATGCATGAAAAGTTCGCGTGAATAGACGCGATAATAGAACGCAGCCGAATACTCGCACACATTGCCGTGGAAGTCTACAAAGGAGCGGTCCGGGGCGAAGTCGAACAGTGCGCCCTGGATTTCCAGTGTGTATTTGTTCTGCCGCAGCCAGTCGAAGAACTCGAAGATGTCCTTCTTTCGAGAGTAGAAAGCACAATATTCGTAATGGTTTCCACGCAGGTTGCGCAGCAGGGCTGCCATCTCGTCCCGGTTCCAGCGGTCGTCAGATTCGGACCCCGTCCGTGTGGCGAGGCTCCGGAAGAACCGCTTTTTCCCGTCCAGTATGAACGAGTACGGGATGTAGGTCACGTCCGACCGATACCATGCCATATAGCGCACCTCCGGCGTGCTCTTGACGAGGGCGGAACGGCGGTTTACTTTCGCCATGTGATCCAGAATCTGACGGGAGATTTCCGCATCGGAAAGGCGTATGGAACGCTCCGCCATGAAGAACCTGCCGCCCGAGCGAAAGCAGAACGGGTACAGGTCGCCATAGTAAGGTTCCCCGACGAAGAACCACCCGCTGCACATACGCTCCGGGGGCAGGCAGTCGAGCAGGTCATAATAACGCTCCTCCGTGATTTCACGGAAAGGCTTGCAGAGCGAGCGGGTATAACGTCTCATGAGCAGTGCCATGCGCCCGGGCGACACGGCGGTCAGGTGCGGGTTCCGCTCCCTTTCGCGCAGCTCTTCCAGCGTCTCGCCGCCGTAATCGCTGTGCAGGTTGTCCGACATCGACGTGAGGCACACCCCGTCGATGTAACGTGAATCGATGATGTATTTCATGGTTTCACGCTGCCTGGAGGTTGATGTTCAGCACTACTTCCGCCGCCCTCACAGCGTTCACCGTGAGCTGGCGCTGCCACGCCTGATTGCGCGGGGACCATTTGAACGCGTTACGTTTCAAGGTCGTGCGCATTTCGGTGTCGGGAATCTTGTCGAAAAGGATTTGCAGACGGTCCTCCTCGAAGTTGTAGACTACCTTTCCGCTCTCGAACGGAACCTCGCGGTTTCCGCGGTTCGCCCGTTCCTGCTGCTTCTCACGCACCTTGCGGGCAAGCTCGGGGAATTTGAAGATGGAGTGACGCTCCGTGACGACGGGTTTCTTGGCCTTGCCGTTCCATTCACGGATACGGGCGATGGCGCGGTCGATAATCTCCACATTTCCGTGATTGACATACGTGGAGAGCCGCCCGGCGAGGTTGCTGACGAACAGCGCACGGCTGTAACCGCGTACGGTTCCCGAGTCGATGCCGCAGATGGTGGCAGCCGTGTCGTCGATGTCCGCTTTGACTTTCTGCCACTCCTCTTCGAGGCGCTGCTCTTCGGGCTTGGCGGCTTCGGCGGCTTTGCGTATCGAATCGAGGGCACGCTCGCGCCACTCACGGAACGCCGTGACACTCTTGGTGTGGCTGTTGCAAGCCTTCTCATTACGGGCGGTGTTGAACCTTGCAGGTCCCGTAATCATCGCACTGGCACAACGGCTGTTGGCGGCGATCATCGCCGAGAAATAACGTTTGTAGTTCTCCGTGTAACGTTCCCGCTGCTCCTCGGGCATCGACTGCAAATCCTCGTGCAGCTCCTTTTCGTGCGAGGCGATGTCCGTTTCTCCCCGTTCGTCGGGCGAGAAAGAGGAGAGGTTGTAGGAACTGCACGCCTGTTTGAAATATTCTTCCAGATAGCCCGGGTGCGCCACCGCAACAACTTCCCAGTCCTTGAAATCCGCCGGAGAGAGAATTTCTCCCTTGTCCGGATCACCGATAAGATGGGCATAGCTGCAATAGCTGTATCGCTTCCCTCTGAAATGAAACGCCACCGGTTCGCTTTCCGGGGCGTCTACACGCCGCACCATGGTCACACGGTGGGCATTCTCCCGTGTCAAAAGAGTTGTTTTCATACCTTTCTTCTTAATTGTTATTTGATTGTTTTTGATTTTTATCGTTGTTTCAGCTGGGCGGCATGACCCATTACGGAGGCGAACCCCACCTCGATGCCTATCCGGTATCCGCCCTCGATGGTCGATTCCAGATCCGCCACGCTTTCGATCATGGATTCCGAATCGTCGTCATAAAGCCTGTACAGGGTAAAGGCGTTTGCCGCCCATAATTTCCGGGCTTTTTCCGCCGGCACAAGCATCCACACGAACCCGTCCTCACGGGTTACCTTGACGGTGGCTTCGCCATGACGTAGGGTTCGCCGCTCCTTGATGTCCAACGCCGCCATCCATACGATATACATCAGCGCATCGTGGCGGCTTTTAATATCAGGGGAATCGCACAGGCGGCCGACCGCGTCTTTGAGTGTCCGAAAAGAGTCTGCCATGAACTGCTCCATGACATACGGTTTTTCGGCAATGGCGGAACAGGCTTCGTCCGCGCTGCCTGATTCCGGCACGGACTGAATATCCTCCTCTTCGAGAAAGATTTCACGGTGCAGGCAGTCCAGATAGTAATATGATTTCATACCGGTTATTCTTTGGGGGTGAAAGTGATTCTCGTGTGCCCGTCATAACCGAATGCTGCTTTCAGTCCGAAGGCTTCGGCATCGCTGCTGATGCAGCAGATGTCCCAAATCTCCAGCTCTCCGGTACAGGTGATGACGGTATTGTTTTCAGAAATTTGCGGCGACTTGCCTTTCAGTGCTGCCCCGCCGCAGATACCGCGCAGGATGACGCCGCGCTGGTGGGTGGTGAGTTTCTTCGTTTCCATAGGCCTAATCGTTTGCTTTTACACCGAACATGTTCTCCATCGTACTGGCGAGGGCATCCTTGAAACCGTCGCTGACGCCCCAGTATTCAAGCAGCTCGTCGCCGATGGCCTGCATCTGTTCGTCGGTGGGCATATCGCCGTCGTACCCGTACTCGTCGAGCAGGGCACGGCTGACGATGACACCTTTTACCTCGCTGATTTTATGTTTCTCTCCCATAGCCGTCAATACATTTTTACCCGCAGACCGAGGATGTAGCCGCGGCGTTCGTGACGGGCGTCGCCGACATGAAAACCGGCTCTCTCGATTTTCACTTTCAGGGAGGAGCGGGCATTACAGGGATAAACCAGACGGAACGGGTTTTCCACCGAGGGGGTGTCCACGTCCTGTTCAGGGCAGCAGGCGACAATGGCATAGCCATAGGCCGCTATTTGGGCGTTTATGCCTTCGAAGAGTTTGTCTTCCATTTCTTTCTCGTTCATATTTTCTTGGGTAATCA
>Ga0129308_1001060_pt1 | contig 32317 bp, 28 predicted proteins | sample L827metagenome_FD_94440 | JGI IMG/M metagenome (GOLD analysis project Ga0129308, IMG submission 94440) | Ring-tailed lemur group fecal microbial communities from Wisconsin, USA - L827 metagenome | ecosystem: Host-associated > Mammals > Digestive system > Large intestine > Fecal | place: USA...
AAATAATGCACAACCGTTGAGCCGCTTATCAAAACCTTATTTACAAAAAGCGCCAGCGACACCGTTACAGGGCATCTTATTTCCATGTTTGGGTACACAATTCCGTTAAATACAGCCTGATAAACACCCTTTTCTTTTACAACAATTTTTGATGCGCCGTTGGCATGGGATAAAGCATCGCCAAAGGCAATAGGCGTTGCCGCAAAGGTAAGGGCCTTTTCTTCGCCTGTATTCTGAGGGTTTTCATTAACCGCCTTAACTATGTCTGTTTTTCCTTCCTTTTGGCACGGAAGCACAAAATTAAGCACTGCATTTGTTGATGTTCCGCTGTTTGTAACTCTCACATTTTCGCATCTGTCTGTTGTTTCAACCTTTCCTATGGTTATTGTTGCCGCTTTTCCATCTTTGCCGTTTTCGCCGTTTCTGCCGTCTTTTCCGTCTTTTCCATCTCTGCCGTTTCTGCCGTCTTTTCCATCCTTGCCGTCTTCGCCGTCTTCACCTCTTGGTATTGTAAATTCAAGTATTGCGTCGCAGTCTGTGCCGCAGTTTGCAACCTTTGCTTCTGTTCCCGCTTCACCTGTTCTTGTTATGCCTATTCTTACGCTTCCTCCGCCGCAGCCGCAGCTGCATCCGCATGACGAGCACCTTTCGTGATGTCCGCTGCACCTTTCCCACTGATTGCATGCCATAATAAATCATCCTTATAAATTTGATATAGTACATACTATGTCTTGTCCTCATTTTGTGTTACAGCTTGTCACAAAAAATTTCAAATATAAAGACGAAGGTATACGCCTCCGCCTTTTTACATGCTTTTTATTTCAGACACCGTCTTTTTTTCTATATCGCTCAGCGCACTTGTGGGAACTGCGTCCATGGTTCCGTCCTTTCTCAGTATTCTTGTATAATCCAGATAAGGCTCAAACTCAGGCGCTCTTGAATACGGCAGCTTGTTCCAGTCTGAAAGTATGGCTACCTTTTCGCCTGTTGCCTTTTCTATTTTTTCGTCCTCTATAAACCTTTTCCACTCGTCGCTCCAATAATAAACCTCGCTTTCCTTCCATTCCTCCTGAAGGGTGTATGCCTCATCAGAAGCCGCCATTTTGCTGCCGTCGTCCTTTGCCGTATAATAAAACTGATTAAAATCCGCCTTTACATTAGGCACAGCGGAGTTTTCATAAACAGCCTTTCCGCGCCTTTCCGCCTTCTGCCATATGCCATCGTTAAGCCACTGGGTTTCTATATTCATAGGCACAGATATAACATTTATAAACTGATTTTCGTCATCAACCCATGTGTAGCCGTATAAATATGTGCTTTCCTCAAAATCGCCTATTTTCTGGTTTATGTAGTCAGAAAGAAAAATTATAGGGTTGCCGTAGCGGAAGCTTTTTACAATTATATCCTGTGGCGAAAAAAATGTTCCCAACGTTCCCGCAAATTCATATCCGCCGTTTGTGGGCTTATACACTGCCGTTATGTTCTGTTTTGGCCCGTAAAACACTGATATTATAGCTTCTTCCCTGTCATCGCCCATTACGTTTTTCATGTAAACGTCTATTCTTCCTGCGCCCTCGCTGCCATACAGCGGCTCAATTCCCGTATCCTCAAGCACAATCTGCGCCACCTGGGCTATTACGTCCTTATCCTCAATGTTTTTAAGCTGCTCCTCGGTTATTACACCTGCCATTACAATATGCACGCCCAAAAGCACTGCGCACGCCGCCAAAACAGCCATAATAATAGGCTTTTTCTTCTTTATCATAAAACCACCTCTGCAGCAGTATATGATTTAAAAAAATGGAATATGCAAAAACTTTTTGACTTTAAAGTGTCAAAATATGTTGCAAAAATCCAAAAACTTGTATATATTATAAGTTATCAGCTTCGTTTTTTAACGATATATAAGCTGCAGAAAGGAAATGGGTTTAAATATGAGTTTCACAAAAGTACAAAACATATACTCACCTGAGGAATTTAAAGACGAAATTCCTGTAAGAGGTGAGCTTAAAAAAATTAAGGCTGCTCGTGATGAAGAGCTTAAAAATGTAATTACAGGCAAGGACAAAAGATTTCTTGTTATAGTAGGTCCATGCTCAGCCAGTGATGAGGACGCCGTATGCGATTATACATATCGCCTTGCACAGCTTAATGACAAGGTTAAGGATAAGCTTTTTATTGTTCCAAGAATTTATACAAATAAGCCTCGTACAACAGGCGAGGGCTATAAAGGCATGCTCCATCAACCGGACCCTACAAAGGGCGCAAATATTCTTGCCGGCATAAGAGCCCTTAGAAAAATGCATATTCGTGCCATTGAGGAAACACATCTTACGGCGGCAGACGAAATGCTCTACCCTGAAAACTATGCATTTGTTGACGATATATTAGGCTATGTTGCCATAGGCGCAAGAAGCGTTGAAAATCAGCAGCACCGTCTTGTTTCCAGCGGAATTGAAGTTCCTGTTGGCATGAAAAACCCTACAAGCGGCGATTTTTCGGTTATGCTTAATTCCATTAAGGCGGCTCAGAGCGGCCATACATTCCTTTACAGAAGCGACGAGGTTTCAACCAGCGGCAACCCATATGCCCATGCCGTTTTAAGGGGCTCCATAAACAAGCACGGTCAGCTTCAGCAGAACTATCACTATGAAGACATGATTCTTCTGGCTGATATGTACCATCAGGCAAACCTTGAATTTCCGTTTGTTGTTGTTGACGCCAACCACGCCAACAGCAAAAAGAAATTTGACGAACAGCCAAGAATAATTAAAGAAGTTCTTCACAGCCGTAAAATTAACAGCACACTTTCAAACCTTGTAAGAGGCGTTATGATTGAAAGCTTTATTGAGGAAGGCAACCAGAAGCCTGACGGCGGCGTATACGGCAAGAGCATTACCGACGCATGCCTTGGCTGGAACGATACAGAAAAACTCATTCTTCATATGGCGGAAAACGTTTAATTAGATTATGGTTTCAAACAAATATCCACCGGATAAGCCGGTGGATATTTGTTTATACAAAATTCCCTTTGCCCAAAGGCAGAGGGAATTGGAATAATTTGTATTTATATTCGTATTTTTATTCTTTTTCTTCATACTCGCCATCAATAAAATCAGGCTCCACAGGTATTATAAAAACGCATGCAACATAAAGTATAAGCCCTACCCAAAAGGCTGTAAGCAGTGTGCCTATTACCCAAAGCAATCTCATTACGGTAACATCCATATTAAAATACTGTGCAAGGCCTGCGCATACGCCCGACATTTTTTTGCCATGCTCAACTCTGTATAATTTCTTTTCCATATTTATTCCTCCTTACCGGTTATGTTTTTTTACATTATACCCATATCCTTCATGCTTACATATTCGTTGCCGCACACAATAATGTGGTCCGCCACATAAATATCAAGCATGCTCATTGCCCTTACTACATTTGCCGTTGTTGCCACATCCTCACTGCTTGGCGTAAGGCTGCCGCCGGGGTGGTTATGCGCTATTATTATACTGCTGGCGTTAAACTTAACCGCCGCCTCAACTATGCTTCTTATATAAACATGGGTTTCGTTTACCGTTCCCATACTCACAAGCACAGAGCTTATAAGCCTGCTTTTGGCGTCAAGGCATATTGCGTAAAAGCATTCTCTTTTTTCATGGGAAAGCAGATGCTTTGCGTATGTTCCCGCAAGCTCTGAAGAATCCAATTCCATTCTTTCCTTAAACTTTCCGTAAACACTTCTTTTACCAAGCTCAGAAATTATGGCAAACAGCACAGATGCGTTTCCCTTTAAGCCGCAGCGCCTTTCCAAATCTGCCGGGTCTGCGTTTAAAAGCAGCTCAAGGCTTCCTCCAAATTCGTCCAAAAGCCTGTGTGCGGTTTCGTTGGTATCCTTTCTGGGATAAAGATTGTAAAGCAGCATTTCCAGCAGCTCATGGTCTGCAAAGGAAGAAACACCGCTGTTTTTAAGTCTTTCTCTCATTCTTTCCCTGTGTCCCTCATGTACATTTCTGCCTTTTTTATCCTCCTGCATCACACATTCTCTCCGTCATCCGACAAATCAAAATATTCGCCTATTCTGCCGCTGTAAATAATTTTTAAAAGCCTGTCAAGCTGCCTTAGGCTTTTTTTGGCGGTTTCAACATTTATAATTCCTTTTTCAAGGGCGTCCGCAATTTCCTCCAAATCCACAACCTCAACCCTGCCGTCGGGATATATCTTAACATCCGCCAAAAGGTCGCTTACAACGCAGCTGTTTTCCTTTTCGTTATAAACTACGTCTATTATATCGCAGTAATAATAAACAAGCTTTCCGTTTTTATCCATAAAACGGCTTATTTTCCATCCCTCGTTTATGTAGTACCACGATATTCCTTTGGCAAAGTCCTTTCTCGGCTTCAGAACATTCCATTTTGTTTTTATTATGTTGTTGTCCACATAATAAATAATGTCGTCTTTAAGCAGTATCAGTTCATTGGGTATGTATCTTTTTCTGTAAAGTTTAAGGCTTTCAAAATTCATTTTTTCACCACCTGCGCACAAAATCCCTTTTACAGTATAATAATACAATTTTCAGCATACTTCAACAAACAAAAATCTTAAATATGGTTTTAATACCTTAGCATAAAAAAAGAGGAACTTCCCTTTAAGAAATTCCTCTGCATACCCCTATAAAAATATTATGATAACCGGTTGTGCTTTTAATATATAATGTACTTTAAATTATACCAATATTGCTGCTGTTTCTTCAACGGCTGTCTGGGCGTCCTCTCCCTCAGCTGACAGCTTTACTCTGCTGCCTTCTGTTATGCCCAAAGAAATAATGCACATAAGGCTTTTGGCATTTACCTTTTTGTTGTCAACCTCAATTTTAATTGAGCTTTTAAACTTGCTTGCTGTCTGAACAAACATCGCCGCCAACCTTGTGTCAAGAACCTTACCAACTACTACTTCATTTTCAAACATCCGTTAAATTCCCCTCTCTTAAACCATCCGCAATACTGCTTATTTTTCTCAGTCTGTGGTTAACGCCTGACTTTCCAACCTTAGGCTCCATCATTTCTCCTAATTCCTTAAGGCTGGCCTCAGGGTACTCCAGTCTTACAACCGCCATATCCTCCAGCGTTTTTGGCAGATATTCAAAGCCATAGTTATCTCTTATAAACTCAATGTCTTCTATCTGCTTAACCGACGCCGCTATTGTTTTGTTCAAATTAGCGGTTTCACAGTTTACCTTGCGGTTAACATTATTGCGCATGTCCTTTAAAATGCGCACATTTTCCATATCCAAAAGCGAAACATGAGCCCCCATTATATTAAGCAGGTCGGCAATCTGTTCCCCTTCTTTAAGATACACAACATAATGCTCTTTTCTTTTAATTATTTTTGCTTCCAAATCAAAAGAATTGATTATATTTTTAAGCTGCTCACTGTTTTCCTCCCCCGAACACACAAATTCCGCATGGTAATTTTTTTCAGGGTCGCTTACAGAACCCGAGGATAAAAAAGCCCCTCTTATAAAAGCCCTTTTGCAGCATATAGAGCTTACCACCAAAGGCGACACCGATTTTGAAATCAGCCTTCCCTCAGGAGTATTTTTAAGTATTCCCGCAGCCATAAGCACCTTTTCGGTATCTTTTTGACCCTCACCCAGCTCTAAAATATAAACTCTGTTTTTCTTGAGTGTTGTATTGCGTTTCACCAACATTTCACACTCTATATTAAAGGTATTTTTAAGCAATGTAAAGTATTTTCTGGCTAATGAAATATTCTCTGTCTGAATTTTTACACAAAACTTTCCGTTTTTTTCTTCAATCTCTCCACAATAATTGATTATTGCGGCAATTTCTGCTATACAGCAGTGGCGAGCTTCGCCAAAACAATGCAGCAGTTCGCTTTTAACTTTAGACGAAAATGACAAAAATCTCACTTCCTCTATGCAATATTTATAATAATCGTAATATTTTTTCGGTTATTTTTTATGTTTGGTATCTTTTTCAATATCGTTGTGCTTAAGTATTATGCTGTGTTTTTTGCCCTCCAGCGCCTTAAAAAGTGCATTGGCAAGTGTTACAGACCTGTGCTTGCCGCCTGTGCAGCCTATGCTTATAACAAGCTGATTTTTGCCTTCTTTAATATAAAGAGGGATAAGAAACTCAATCATATCCGTCAGCTTGTCCAAAAACCTTTTGCTTTCGTCAAAGCCCATTACATAGTCATAAACAGGCGCATCGTTTCCCGTCAGCTCCTTAAGCTCTGAAATATAAAAAGGATTTGGCAGAAATCTTACGTCAAAAACAAGGTCTGAGTCCACGGGTATTCCGTATTTAAAGCCAAATGAGCATACAGTTATAATAAGGCTTTCAAATTTTTCGTTAAGCACAAATATGCTGTTTATTTTTTCCTTAAGCTCTCTTGTAAGTATATTGCTTGTATCAATTATATATGTTGCTTTTTTCTTAACATTTTCCAAAAGCTCTCTTTCCTTGGCTATGCCCTCTTCAATAGAGCCGTTTCTTGAAAGAGGATGGCTTCTTCTTGTTTCCTTAAATCTTTTTATAAGACAGCTGTCGGAAGCGTCAAGAAAAAGTATTTCATAGTCATAGCCGTTTGCCGTAAGCTGAGAAAGCCCCTCAAAAAGGTCGCTGAAAAGCCTGCCGCCCCTTATATCTATCCCAAGGGCAACCTTGTCTATTTCGCTGCCCTGCTCAAAAAGCTCGGCAAACTTTAAAAGCAAAGCCGGCGGAAGATTGTCCGCACAGAAATAATTTATGTCCTCCAGAAATTTAAGCACAGTTGTCTTTCCTGCGCCCGACATTCCCGTTACTATTACAAACTTCATTTTACCACCCCGCATATGCGGATAAAGCCTTAAAACTCACCCACAATTTTCACTTCTGTTTCCAGCTTAACGCCGAATTTTTCATAAACCCTATCCTGACAGTGCTTTATTACAGCCAAAATGTCCTCTGTTGTGGCATTTCCAAGGTTAATAACAAAGCCCGCATGCTTTTCGCTTACACAGGCGCCGCCCACGGTGTAGCCCTTAAGGCCGCAGTCCTCAATAAGCTTTCCTGCAAAATATCCCTCAGGTCTTTTAAATGTGCTTCCGGCGCTCGGATAATTAAGCGGCTGTTTATCACGCCTTTTGGCGTTCAACTCCGCCGAATATCTCTTAATTTCCTCTTTGTCGCCTTTTTCAAGCTTAACGCAGCCCTGAAGAATTATATAGCCCTTTTCCGCCGCAATGCTTCTTCTGTAACCGAAATCCATTTCATCACAGCTTAAGGTTTTTATGTTAAGGCTTTGGTCAAGCACCTTAACCCATTTTACAACGTCCTTCATTTCTCCGCCGTAGGCTCCGGCATTCATAACCAAAGCGCCGCCCATGCTGCCGGGTATGCCCGACGCAAATTCAAAGCCTGTATAGCCGTCCTCGCATATTTTTGCGGCGGCAGAGGAAAGCAGTGCGCCTGCATCAATTACATATTCTCCGTTTTCTCCCTTAATTTCGGAAAGCATGCTTCCAAGCTGAACAACAACTCCCTTTATGCCTTTGTCGCTTACCAAAAGATTTGAGCCGTTGCCTATAACCATGCATTCAATATTGTTTTCCTTTGCAGCCTTAAGCACTGCCGAAAGCTCATCAAAGGATGCGGGAGAAACAAAATATTCGGCATTTCCCCCTGTTTTAAAGGAACAATGAGGCTTCATAGGCTCATTTTCAAGCACTGCTCCCATTTTTACGCTTTCCTTTAATATATCAATAAAATCCAAATCTATCACCACCAAAAATCAGTCTTTAAGCATAGCTGCGCCTATAATAATTCCGTCATAATCCATGTCGGCATAAACAATTTTTGTTCTGTTGCATTCAGCCTCCTGACCGAAAACCTTCTCTCGCACTATCTGCCTTACATAGTCAATATATGTGTCGCCCTCGTCCATCATTCTGCCGCCTATGGCAACCACATCGGGCTGAAGTATATTTATTATATTAACCATTCCCAGCGCAACATATTTTGCGTAATCGTTTATTACGCTTTGGGCATATTTATCCCCCTGCTTTGAGGCGCTGTATATAAGGCTTACGCCCAAAAGCCTTACATCTCCGCTTACCATTTTAAACATAATGCTGTCGGGGTGCTTTATAGCCATTATTCTGCCCTCTCTTGTAACGGCGTCTGACGAAGCATATGCCGACCAGCAGCCTCTTCGTCCGCAAATGCATTCCTCTCCGTCATGTATTATTACATGGTGTCCAAATTCTCCTGCGCCATAAAAAGAGCCGTGATATATTTTCCCGTCAAGCACAATGCCGCCTGTTATAGTCTTTCCCAAAGCAATTACAACGGAATTTTTATAGCCCTTTGTTGCGCCTATGCGGCTTTCCGCAAGGGCATAGCAGTTGGCGTTTTTCTCAACAAGCACCTCAATGTCTATATATTTTTTAAATTCCTTCACTATTTCGGCATTTTCAAAATTTCTGAAAATGTTGGAATGAATCATAATGCCTTTTTCGCTGTTAACAGCGCCCACACAGGCAATTCCCACATATTCAATGTCTTTTTTAATGTCAAGCTTTTGGTCATTGCAAAGCTTTACGCATAAATCCGCAATATCCTTAACTATCGCCTCAAAGCTTCTGTATTTAAGGGTAGGCACGTATTCTTTTTTAACAATTTTGTTTTCGTCGTTCACTATGCCCGCCGTAATATATTCAATATCAAAATTTACGCCTATGCGAAACATTTTTGTACCTCCCGTGCTTATTTATTTTTCTTTTCCGAAATTATCCAGTCTTTCGCTCAATACCTTTGCGGCATTGTAGCCGAAATGCTTCATACGGTTGTTTACAGCTGCCACCTCGCATATAGCCGCTATGTTTCGTCCCGGTCTTACGGGTATTGTGTTGCAGGCAAGCTTATTTCCCAGTATTTCGTAGCACTCGTCATTAAGCCCCATTCTGTCATAAACCTTTTTTTCGTCCCACATTTCAAGCCTTATAACCATATCTATGGTCTGGCTGTTTTTAACAGCCGTTGCGCCGAAAAGCTCCTTAACATTTATAACGCCAATTCCCCTCAGCTCTATAAAGTGCTTTATAAGCTCGGGACATGAGCCCACAAGCCTTGAATGTGAGGTTCTCTTAATTTCAACGGCATCGTCCGCCACAAGACGATGGCCTCGCTTAACCAGCTCAAGCGCCGCCTCGCTTTTGCCTATTCCGCTGTCGCCCAGTATCAGCACGCCCACACCGGAAATATCCACCAAAACGCCGTGTATGGTAACTCTTTCGGCAAGCTTGTCGGCAAGATATATGTTTGTTTCCGTAATAAATTCAGTTTCCGACTGCTTTGTTCTGAAAACAGGAACATCAAATTCCTTGGCAAAAATTTTTATTTCAGGAAATACCTCCATATTGTTGGATATAACAAGGCATGGAAAGCCGAATGAAAACAGCTTTCTTAAAACATCCTCTCTGAACATAGGCTCAATTCTTTCAAGATACGCCTTTTCAACAACACCCATAAGCTGAACCTTGTCGTTTTCAAAATAGTCAAAAAACCCGGCCAGCTGAAGCGCAGGTCTGTTTACGCCGCTGCTTATTACTTTTTTGCCCTCAAGACTTATTTCAGGCACAATATTTTCCAAACCAAATTCTTCCACAAAGTTTTTCAGTTCAACACTGTAACGAGATGAAAATTCCATACACATTTCTCCCCGAAAAATAATTTCCCATGCTTAAATTACATATAAAAAGTTTAACATATATACCCTTTTATTAACAGCATTTTATTGCTTAATTTCTATATTCCTGAAAAAAGCATACACAGCCTCTGCGCTTTTTATTGTCATTTCACTTACCTCAAGCAGCTCGTCCACCTCAGCCTCTTTTATCCTTTCAACACTTCCGAAATGCTTCATAAGCGCCTTTCTTCTTACCTCGCCTATTCCCGGTATTTCGTCCAATACACTTCTCAGCTGAGATTTATCCTTAAAGTTTCTGTGGAAGGTTATGGCAAAGCGATGCACCTCGTCCTGTATTCTGGTAACAAGCTTAAAGCCCTCGCTGTTTGACGCCATGTAGTACTCCTTGTCGTTAAACAAAAGCCCCTTTGTTCTGTGAAAATCGTCTTTAAACATGCCGCACACAGGTATATTAAGCCCAAAATCCGCCAACACCGAAAGCGCTGCCGTAATCTGCGGCTTTCCGCCGTCCATCATAATAAGGTCGGGCAGCTTTGAAAAGCCACGCCCCGAAAGACCCTCTGTTCCTCTTTTTTCAAGCAGTCCGTGGTTTATTCTTCTGCGCAGAACCTCCTGCATGCTGGCAAAATCATTTGCGCCCACAACGGTTTTAATTTTAAACTTTCTGTAATCGCTTTTCTTGGCACGTCCGTTTTCAAAAACCACCATTGCGCCAACGGAATAAAAGCCCTGTATATTTGATATATCGTATGCTTCAATTCTTTCAGGCACTTTTTCAAGGCCCAAAAGCTGCTGAATCTCTTTTGCCGCACCCACAGTTCTCATTTCGTCACGCTTCAGCTTTTCCCCAAACTGTTCAAAGGTTATGGAGGCATTTTTATATGCCATATCCACCAAATCTTTTTTCTCGCCCTTTTGCGGCACAAATATGTTCACCCTTGACCCTCTCATTTCAGAAAGCCAGTCGGCAATTACGCCGTCTTTCTCCTCCTCAAGTGGCTCTGCAAGCAGTATTTCCTTGGGTATAAATGCCGTTCCGCTGTAAAACTGCTTTACAAACTCAGTTATAACGCCGCTTCTTGTAAGCTCCTCCACGTTGTCAAGCATAAAATGCTCTCTGCCCGTTATTTTGCCCTCACGCACAAAAAACACCTGAACAACAGCCTCGTCAAAGGCTCTTACAAAGGCAATAACATCGCAGTTTGAAACATTGGTGTTTGTAACCCTCTGCCTTACGGAAACAGCCTCGATACTGCGTATTTTATCCCTCAGCGCCGCCGCCGTTTCAAATTCAAGGTTTTCAGAGGCCTTTTCCATGTCCTCCTTCAGCTTGGCAAGTATTTTTTCATGCCTGCCCTCCAAAAAATCCATAGCCTCGTCAACAATTTTTCTGTATTCCTCCTTGCTTATCAGCCCGTCGCAGGGCGCACAGCAATGGCCTATATGGTAGTTAAGGCACGGTCTTTCCTTGCCTATATCCCTTGGAAGATTTTTTTTGCACTTTCTTAAGGGCCACATTTTGTTTACTGTTTCAATAGTTTCCTTAAGGGCATAGGCATCGGTAAAGGGTCCGTAATATTTTGAGCCGTCCTTAACTATGTTTCTTGTGGTAAAAATTCTGGGAAAATCCTCGTTAAGCGTTACCTTAACCGAAGGATAGCTTTTGTCGTCCTTTAAACGGATATTGTATTTGGGGCTGTATTCCTTAATAAGGTTGCACTCAAGGTTGAGGGCCTCCATTTCGTTTTCAGTAACAATATACTCAAATTCGGCTATGTTTTTAACCATGCTTAAAACCTTAACCGACTTGTTTCCGCCGCTTTGAAAATACTGCCTTACTCTGTTTTTAAGGTTTATGGCTTTGCCCACATATATTATCTCGTCGTCAGCGGAACGCATAATGTATACCCCCGGCTTTGACGGCAGTTTTTTAAGTTCTTCTTTTATATCAAACATATTTTTCACCTGTATAAATAAATAATAAACAGTATCTCACATATCTATCCATTTTATATGATACCACATATAAGCAAAACCTTCACGCATGTTTTATTTTTTTGTTTGGGCATATAATTTTTACTGCGCCTTTTGCATATGGATATAAAGATACTTAAAAAACGGAAGTAAAGCATATGAGCATAAAAAAACTGGCTAAGGGAGCCTTTGTGCTTACCTGCGCCAATATAATAACACGCCTTATAGGCTTTTTTTACCGCATATTTATGAGCAAAACAATAGGCGCCGAGGGCATGGGTCTTTATCAGCTTATTATGCCCATATATATGCTTGTTTGGAGCATATCCTCATCAGGCATAACAACAGCCGTTTCAAAAATAACCGCCGAGGAATGCGGACGAGGAAACAGCACCGCCGCCAAAAAAACTCTTTTGTGCGCCGTTATGCTTTCCTCATCAACAGCCGCCCTTTTAAGCCTTGCGGTGTTTGCCTTTTCCAAGCCCATTGCCGCAAATGTTTTGGGCGATGCAAGAACTGCGCCCCTTTTAAAAATACTTTCTCTCTGCTTTCCCTTTATGGCATGCGGCTCATGCATAAGAGGTTATTTTTTCGGATTTCAAAAGCATATTTACCCTGCCTGCGCCCAGGTTGCCGAGCAGATAATAAGGGTTGCCTGTGTTTTTCTGCTTTACCCCTTTTTCTTTTCAAAGGGAATGGAGTATGCCTGTGCCGCAGCAGTTACAGGTGTGTCAGCCGGGGAATTTTTTGCCTTTGTTCTCACTCTTATTTTTCTTAAAGCAAACGGCACAGCCGGCAAAAGCCATACAGTTTCCGAAAAATCTTACCTTGGCGCTTTTACAGCTCTTTTGCTTGTGGCAATGCCCCTTACACTTACAAAAGCCGCCTCCTCTCTGCTTTCCACAATGGAAAATATACTTATACCCGCAAGGCTCAGCCTTTACTCGTCATCGGTAAACTCTCTGTCCCTTTTCGGCTCTCTTACGGGAATGGCAATGCCCCTTATACAGTTTCCCTCGTCGGTGCTTATAGCCGTTTCCTCATCTCTTATGCCAGCCATAAGCAGTGCCAGCGCACAGCATAACCGCAGAGCCGTTGAAAAAGCCGTTGTTAAAAGCCTTTCCTTTACATCTGTAATGAGCTTTTTCTGCTTTGGCTTTTTCTTTCTGTTTGCCGCGCCTGTATGCCAAATTGTTTACGGCAGAGCCGAACTTGGAGATTTGCTTAAAAAGCTTTCCTTTCTCTGCCCCCTTATATACACCCACATAACCATAAACGGCATACTTAACGGCATAGGCGAGCATAATTTTATATTTAAGGTAAGCCTTGTGTCCTCATTTATAAACATAAGCGCCATATATTTTCTTATGCCCCTTATAGGCATAAACGCATACATAGTTTCTTCGGCTTTGGGCTTTTTCTTCAGCTGTGCCGTAGGCCTTAAAAAATCATTGAAAAAGGAACAGCTTATGCACGTTATTTTTCAAAATTTTGCTCTGCCCCTTTCCTGTGCCATATGCGCCGTAAATATATGCCGCTTTACCGCAGAAGGCTTTTCTTTGGGCTTTATAATCTCCGCCCTTCTTTTTTCTCTTATATATGTTTTTCTTATTTTCTTTTCGGGAGCGGCAGATGTAAGGTCGGATTTTATTAAGCTGAAAAAAATGAGATAAAGGCATTTTAAAAGCGGACTTCGTTTTTTCTTACGAAATCCGCTTACTTTTTAATATTTATCTTCGCTTTGTCTGTTTTTATTTAAGCCGTCCATTATCACTCTCATTTTTTCTGCCGAATCCTCAGGCAGCATAGGGTTTATGTAACAGCTTGTGCCGTTTTCAAAGCCTGCCAGGGCGCCTATTCTCGGTATAATTCTCAAATACCAGTGATAATCCTCTTCGGCGCAGTTTTTAGGTGCGTCCTGAAAACATATGTTGTAGCACACATCCTCCTTAATTAGCTTTACAGCCGTTATTATCTCCTTAAGGGCCTCTGCCAAGCCGTAATACTGCTGTGTGCTCATTTTGGTAAATGAAACCGTATGCTTTTGCGGCACAACCCAAATTTCATAGCTGAACTTGGCGGCATATGGTATAAAAGCCGCAAATTCCTCATTTTCATATATCATTCTTATTTTTTCAGCCTTTTCATGCTCAAGCATATCGCAAAGCAGGCATTTGTGTTTTTCTTCTCTGTATTTTTCAAAAGCCTTTAATGCCCTTGACTGCTCCATAGGCACAAGAGGAACTCCTATCATCTGCCAGTGGGAATGGGCTATGGATGCGCCCGCCATAGGACCGTTGTTTTTAAATATCTGAACATACTCTATTTCGTCCATAGCGCTTATGGTTTCAACCCTGTTTTTTATGGCGCACAGCACCTCATACATTTTCTGTATGGTAAACATGTGCGGCTCCTGTCCGTGAATAGGCGTATCCACAAGCACCTCATGGAAACCTATGCCGTCCTTTGATTCATAAAAGGAATCTCCGCTGTTTTCGTACACCATGTCGTCAACTGCCGGATACATATTTTTAAACACTCTCACCTGCCACTGACCGTCCTTTTCGGTGCGGTATCTTTCAGGCGGCGTCATGCTTTCGTTTCCCACGCAGAAAGGGCATTTTTGAGTGCATATTTCGCTTGCGGCCTTGCTGTGCTTATAAGCATATGGTTTTTTATGTCTGTTTGAGGCAAATATAACCCACTCACCGGTTACAACGCTTTTTCTCATCTGTGACATTTCAAGTTCACCCTCAATCTATTTTCCATTGTCCTATGGTTTTATAACAATCGTTTTTATAAGGCACAACATTGCCCGAAATTCTGTCATCGGTAAAAAGCGCCGATTTTCTGTATACAAGGCTTACATAAGGCAGCTCCTCGGCTATTTCCTTCTGCAAAGCGCTGTATGCCTCAAGCAGCGAAGCATTGCTTACAGCTGAATATGCCGCCGAAAGAAGGCTGTCCATTTTTTCACTGCTGTATGATATATAGTTTGTGCCGCCTATCTGTGAAGATGAGAACATAAAGCCCGGATAAGGCGCAACAGACATTTCCCAGCCGCCTACAAACATGTCAAAATCTCCGTTTTCAAGCCTTTGAACATATTCCTCAAAGGGCACGCTTTCAACCTTTGCCTCAAAGCCTACCGCACGCAGCTCTTCCGCCATTTTTCTGGCTATCTGAGCTCTTTCGTCATTTTCACTGTTTACCAAAAGCCCAAAGGAAAGGCTCTGAACCTCTCCGTCCTTGGTTCTTTTTCTTACGCCTGTATCATTTTCAGCCTTAAAGCCTGCAACGTCAAGATATTTTTTTGCCCCGTCAAGGCTGTAATCATATGTTTTGGCTTCGCTTTCATAAAGATAGCTGTCGGGGCTTACAGGGTTTGAGGTACGCACGGCGTTTGAAAGATAAATGCCGTCTATTATACTTTCTATCGGCACGGCATACGCCACAGCTTTTCTTATATTTTTTTCCGCAAGTATGCTGTTGTTAAAATTAAAGCCTATAAAATCATAATAATTGCTTACATAGCTGTATTTTTTCGCTCCGTCCTCAAGGCTGTGCTTTCCCATCTGTGTTTCGCTGGCGTCAAGGCAGTCTGTAAGGCGCTGACTGAAGGAATAAACATCGGTGTCCTTGTCGGTGGTCATTCTTACGGTTACGGTTTCAACGGTGGGAATTTCGCCAAAGCTGTTTTCCGCCGCCTTAAGCACAAGCTCCTTTGCAGCCGTAAAGCTTTCAAAGCGATAGCTGCCGTTGCCCATAGGCTCAAGGTCTTTTCCTCCGCCGCTGTTCCACTTTTGGCTTACAGGCAAAAAACACATGGAGTAAACATTTCCGCTGTAAGCGTTGGTAAAATGCACCTCCAAAGAATATGTGTCTGTTTTTACGCAGTTTGTTATATTCTGCACACAGTTTTTGTATACCACATTTTCCCCTGCCGCCTTAAGCACATTTATTGAATATATAATGTCATCTGCTGTTATGCTGCTTCCGTCGTGCCACTTCATGTTTTGTCTCAGCTTAAGCACAAGGGCTGTTCCGTCCTCGGTATAATACCAGCTTTCGGCTATGGAGGGCTCAGGCTTTCCGCTTTCGTCCAAATCTATAACAGGTCTGTACAGTATGCGCAAAATACTGTCAACCGAAGCGTCCTCATTTAAAAGGGGGTTAAGGGTTGTTGTGGTGCGCATTGCCAAAACTATCTCGTCAGAGCTTTTTTCGTTTATCTGCTCTCCCACAGTGGCTGTTATAACCTTTTCGGCATCAGCGCTCTCATTTTTTCCGCAGGCTGAAAGAGTAAGCACAGCCAGCAGCAAAAAAGTTAAAATACGTTTCATTTTTTCTCCTTAATTATAAAGAAAATCATATATTTTTAAATACTGATCAACTTTTTCTACATAGTTTTTTGTTTCCGCAAAGGGAATAATTTCTCTGTCAAGCTCCTTAGAGCCGTCTTTGTTCTGTTCTATCCATTTGTCCACATTTCCGCTTCCGGCGTTATATGCCGCAACTGCTGCGTCAACATTTCCGTACTGCTTAAGCAGATTGTCAAGATACCAGCAGCCAATGTGAATGTTTGTTTCGGGGTCATACAGCATATAGCTTTCAAAATCGCTTATGCCTATTTTTTCAGCCGCCCACGCACCGGTGCTTTCCGTAATCTGCATAAGCCCCCTTGCGCCCTTTGACGATGCCGCCTTTTCGTCAAAATTGCTTTCAGCCTTTATAACAGCATACACAAAATTGCTGTCAAGACAATATTCATATGCGTATTTTTCCACAAAATGGCTGTATTTTTTAGGGAACAGCACATTATATACAGCATAATACGATGCGGAACAAATAAACGCAATTATCAAAAAAAACAATATCAGAAATCTGAATTTTTTAAAATTAAAAACCATTTCACTCTCCAAGGCTTTTTTGTAAGGCTTTTTCAGCCTGATTTCTTACATCCTCAATGCTTCCGCTGTTGTCCAAAACAACATCGGCATATTTTTTATAAACCTCCCAGTCCTTCTGCTTGGATATTCTGTCCTTAGCCTGCTGTCTTGTTATTTTGTCGCGCGCCATAATTCTGTCCTCGCGCACTTTTTGCTCGGCATAAACAGCCCATACCTCGCCGCACAAGTTTATAAAATCTCCCTCTATAAGAAGCGGCGCGTCAAGAAGAGCCGCCTTATAGCCTTCTTTTTCGGCAAGGCGTATTTCTCTTTCCATTTCCTCATAAATATATTTGTGGGTGCAGCGGTTTAAAAACTCAAGCTTTTCTCCGCCGCTGGCAAAAACCATTGCGCCCAGCTTTTTTCTTATAATTTCTCCGTCATCACCTATTATTTCACTTCCGAAATACTCCGTCAGTTCATTATATGCCGGCTTTCCCTTCAAAATAATTTCATGGGCTATTTTATCGGCGTCCACTATATATACGCCCTTTTCCCTCAAAAAATCACTTACGGCGCCTTTTCCGCTGCCTGTTCCGCCTGTAAGACCTATAACCTTCATATTATCCACCTTATTTCGCCTCATACCAGCTGTTTCCGCTGTGAACGTCCACATCAAGAGGAACCTTCAAGCTTACAGCCTGCTCCATGTTTTCCTTAAGCAGTTTTTCCACCACATCAAGCTCGTCCCTGTGCGCCTCAATAAGCAGTTCGTCATGCACCTGAAGTATAAGCCTTGATTTAAGCCCATTTTCTTTTAAGGCACGGCTCACCTTTATCATGGCTATTTTTATAATGTCTGCCGCACTGCCCTGTATAGGCATGTTCATTGCCACTCTTTCGCCAAAGGAGCGCATATTGAAGTTTGATGATGAAAGCTCGGGCATGGCTCTGCGTCTGTTGAATATTGTTGAAACAAAACCGTTTTTCTTGGCGTCCTCAACAGCCCTGTCAAGGTATGTTTTAACATTTGGATATTTTCCGAAATAGTTTTCTATATAGTTTTCAGCCGCCTTTCTTGTAATGCCCAAATCCTGTGCAAGGCTGAAAGCGCTCATGCCGTAAACTATGCCGAAATTGATTGCCTTTGCCTGACTTCTCTGAAGAGGCGTAACCTCATCAAAAGGTATTCCCAAAACCCTTGACGCTGTTTGGCGGTGAATGTCCTGTCCGCTTACAAAGGCGTTAATAAGGTTTTCGTCATCAGCCATGTGTGCCAAAACCCTCAGCTCAATCTGAGAATAATCGGCGTCAACAAAAACATATCCCTCCTCGGGTATAAATACCTTTCTAAGCTCTCTGCCAAGCTCAAGACGAACAGGTATGTTTTGAAGATTAGGTTCGGTACTGCTTATTCTGCCCGTTGCCGTAACGGTTTGGTTAAAGGTTGAATAAATTCTGCCTGTTTTTTCGTCAAGCACAGCCAAAAGACCATCGGCGTATGTGCTTTTAAGCTTTGCAAGCTGACGGTAAAAAAGTATTTTTTCCACAATAGGCGCTTCCGTTTTAAGCTTTTCCAAAACCTCCGCCCCTGTGGAATATCCGGTTTTTGTTTTTTTGCTGCCCTTAAGGCCCATTTTTTCAAAAAGTATTACACCCAGCTGCTTTGGCGAGTTGATGTTAAATTCCTCTCCCGCCATTTCGTAAATTTCGTCTGTAATAACCTCAATTTCCTTTTGAAGCTCTTTTCCGTAAAGCTCAAGATGCTCCCTGTCTACTCTTATGCCGTAATTTTCCATATCGTCAAGCACAAACATAAGCGGCATTTCTATATTATAAAGCAGCTCGCTCTGACCGTTTTCCTCAATTTTTCTTTCAATTACAGCCTTAGCCCTGTATATTATCTCTGCCTGCAAAGCGCAGAAATTTAAAAGCTCCTCCGCAGAAAGCTCGGCAAGAGATTTTCTGCTTTTGCCCTTGCCCAAAACCTCTTCTTCGCTTTTTACGTTTTCGCCCAAAAATTCCGCCGAAATATCATCAAAATTGTAGGTATCCTTGGTTGGGTTAAGCACATAGCATGCAAGCGCCAAATCAAGAATATCTCCGCCAATACAAATTTCATTTCTTTCCAGTATTTTAAGACTTTTTTTAATGTCAATGCCTGTTTTTGAAATTTCCTTACTTTCAAATATACTTTTTAAAACAGGCATAACCGTTTTTTCGTCATTTTTTATTACCACAGAGCCGGCAGATTCGCTGCACAATGATACCGCAAAAAAGCCATCCTCACAGAAAAATTCAAATGAGAAGCTTTTGTCGTTTTCTATTTTTTCAGCAATTTCACTTATTTCAAACCTTGTGGAAATAAGGCTGAATTTCTTTTCCTCTTTTTCTTCCTGCTTTTCCTCTGTGCTTTCAAGTTCAAAACGGTTTATTATGCTTTTAAGCTCAAGGCTTTTAAGCAGAGTATAGGTCTGCTCGTTTATGGTGCTTCCCACATTTCCCATGTTTTCCACATCAAGCTCCACAGGAACATCTCTTACAATTTCAACTAAAAATCGGCTTAATCTTGCCTGATCAACAAATTCCTTCAAATTCTGTGATGCCTTGTTTGGCTTAACCTCGTCGGCATGCTCAATGGCGTTTTCAACTGTTTTAAACTGCTGAATTATTTTTACTGCGGTTTTTTCGCCTATTGACGGCACACCGGGTATATTGTCGCTGGCATCGCCCATAAGCGCCTTAACCTCAATAAATTCCGCAGGCGTAACGCCGTATTTTAAAGCAACGTCTGCAGCAAAATAGTCCTCTGTTTCCGTTTTTCCGCCCTTTGTTTTAGGTATTCTTATTTTAAGGGTATCGCTTGCAAGCTGCAAAAGGTCACGGTCGCCCGAAACCACAACAGCCTCGTAGCCCTCTTCCTCGGCTTTTTTTGAAAGAGTTCCCAGTATATCGTCAGCCTCATAGCCCTCTACGCCGTACTGCTTAATGCCCATTGCCGAAAGCAATTCCTTTATAACAGGCATCTGACTTCTCAGCTCTTCGGGCATGCCCTTTCTTGTGCCCTTGTAGCCGTCAAATTTCTTGTGCCTGAAGGTAGGCGCCTTAAGGTCAAAGGCAACGCCTATGTGCTGCGGCTTTTCTTCGTCAACAAGCTTAAAAAGTATATTAAAAAATCCGTAAACAGCGTTGGTATATTCCCCTTTTGAATTTGTGAGAATCGGAACACCGAAAAAAGCTCGGTTTGCTATGCTGTTTCCGTCTATAAGCATTATTTTTTCCATAGGAAAAATTCCTCCATATCGGCTTTATAAAATATATCAAATTTTTGACTGTATTAACTCAAGTATATTATACACTATTTTAACAGCAAAAGTAAAAAAATTTATAACAAATTAAGCGTACATGCAACAAATACCATACATCCGTCATATAAAGATATCAACAAATTTTTTATGGAGAAATTATGAAATCCAAAACAAAATTTTTAATTCCCTTTGCCCTCTGTTCAATGCTTTTAGGCTGTTCGCAGTCAGCGCCGAAGGAGGAAGAAAAAATACCCGTAACACTTAACGAGGTAGTACATTCAATATTTTACGCACCGCAGTATGTTGCCCTTGAAAAAGGCTTTTTTGACGAGGAGGGTCTTGAAATTACACTTGACGTAGGTCAGGGCGCAGACAAATCCATGACTGCCCTTATTTCAGGCAACGCCGACATTGCCCTTTTGGGAACGGAGGCGGGAATTTACGTTTACAATGAGGGTAAAGAGGATCACGCCATAGCCTTTGCCCAGCTTACTCAGAGAGCCGGAAATTTCCTTGTTTCAAGGGAAAATGAGGATAATTTCAGTTGGGAAAACCTTAAAGGAAAAACGGTTATAGGCGGCAGAACAGGCGGCATGCCCGAAATGGTGCTTGAATATGTTATAAAGGAAAAAGGCCTTGAAATAGGAAAAGACGTTGAAATTATAAACAATATATCCTTTGAAACCACCTCAGGCGCTTTTACGGCAGGCACAGGCGACTATACCGCCGAGTTTGAGCCATCGGCGTCAGCCCTTGAAAATGCCGGAAAGGGCTATGTTGTTGCCTCACTGGGAACGGAAAGCGGATATGTGCCATATACGGTTTACATGGCGCAAAAAAGCTATATAGAAGAAAACCCCGAAATAATACAGAAATTCACCAATGCCGTATATAAGGGTCAAAAATGGGTAAACGAGCATACCTCACAGGAAATTGCCCAGGTTATAATGCCGCATTTTTCAGAAAGCGATGTTGAAACCGTAACAAAAATAGTTGAAAGATATAAAGCACAGGACACATGGAAAACAGACCCGATATTTGACGAAGACGGCTTTACACTTATTCAGGATATTATGGAACAGGGCGGCGAACTGACAAAGCGTGTGCCTTTTGAGGAAATGGTGAATACAGATTTTGCCAAAAAGTTAGTAGAAGAATAAATTGCATACACAAAAGGTGTCGGAAAATTCCGACACCTTTTTTACTTAAATATATAATTTATTGCGTCATATGTTCCTTTTGCAAGGTTTTTGTATCCGCTTATATTTGGGTGGGTGGTGTCCTTAACGGTCATTGCACCGCTTGGGCTGTCCTCGCTCAGCTTAGGCTCAACATATTTAAAATCGTCTTTTCCCTTTAAATTGAGATATGCCGAAACAACCGTCACGTTTTCAGCATTTTCATAATGCTTAAAAAGCTCACTCGCAAACAAAAGCCTTGCGTTTGCCGCAGTGTTGGTCTTTTCATCGGCAAAAAGCCTTTCCGGGGCATTTATCACTATTTTAATATCGTTGTCAAAGGAATGTATGCTGTTTACCATTTCATCAAAATATCCAAGTATTTCCTCGTCTCTGTTGTGCCCTGCGGTATTAAGGTCATTTATTCCAAGGTTTATAACAACAGCGTCAATTTTTTCCGCTTTCTGTTTTTCCATATAAAATCCAAAATCAAACTTTCCGTTATTTATAAAAGGATTAGAATATCCGTATTTTGAATTTTCTCGGCAGTATATATAGGCGCTCCAGCCGCCTCTGCCCTCATGCTGCGCACCGTCTTTTCCCAGTGTTCCCACTGTTTTTACGCTGTCGTACAGTGAAACAAAATACTGCGTATAATAATTCTGGTTTATAATGCTGTCGCCAAGGAACATAATGCTTTTGTTTTCGGCTTTTTTATGGGCGCACTTTATGTCAAAATACGTCATTTTCTGACCGTTTACTGTGGCATAAGCCCTTAAGCTATTACCGTCTGAAACATATATGCCGTTTTCCGAAAGCTGCTTTCCGTCCTGGGAATAAATTTCGATTACGTCTTTTCCGCTTTCGTTTGCGTAAAGCAGACAGTTGTTGAAATCAAGGCTTGTGCCCTCGGAGGCATACACAACAGGCTGAATTACAGGGTGAACGGTCTTTTTGCAGACATCATTTATAGGGCAGTTTATCTCGGCATTTTCAGAAAAAGCCTTTACGCCCCTTAAATTTACGCTTAGCTTAATAACCGCATTTCCGTCGCCCTCAAACTTAATTTCAGATGGCTTTTCTGTTATAAAATCATAATTTTCATACAAAACATTGGCAGTATATTTTTCTCCGTCAGAGCTGTTTATATATAAATCAAAGCCATTTTCGTATGCCCTTACGCCGCTTATGCAGTATTTTTCACTGCCGCCGCCGAATATTTCGGCATTTTCAACACAGCTTAAAAATATGTTCATTTCCTCGTTTCCTGTTGAAGAAAAATCAAAAAATTTCTCATTGGGCGCATATTTTTTTTCATATTTAAAGCCGTTAAAAATAAAATCGCTGTAACCAAGGCTTTCTTCCTCTGCCGTCTTTGTAAGCACTCTCTGATATTCCTCATCAAAAGGCGTAAATACCGCCTCAACAGCCGGATAGTACAGCTTTACCGCCGCACCTGCGTCATATCTTCCTTTAAGGTATGCCTTAAGCTCATCGGCGGTTTTTATATTTCTTACATTCATAAAGCGCATAAGCACACCGCTGCCGTCGCCGTCAAGGCTTATGCCGTCATAAATATTGTCCCTCTGGCTTTCATATGTATGCACATCAAAATGGGTGCATACGCCGTTTCTTATTTTCATTTCAAAATCTCTGTCGCACCTGAAAATTACGGTATTTTTATTCTGAAAGCTCTGCTTTTTAAATATTTCCCAGTTTTCACTGCCGTCAAAGGTTTTTACGGCAACATTTCTTTCTATGCCCCACACACCGCCGCGGCATACAATTTTGTCGCAGTAATAATCGTTTATTCTGTATAAGGGATAATCAAGAGGAAGCCTTACTATTCCATTTTCCGTATAAATGTCAAGCTGTCCACTTTCGCCCACGCCCTTTACCGAAAGAGTGTTCCAAGGGTTTATGTTGTATACGGGGTTGCTTACAGCTGTCTGCATTTCGCCCTCCGCCGTAAAATCTGCCGCCAAAGCCCCGGTGCATACGGTATAAGAAAAAACAACTGCAAGTATTGCCGCTTTAAACTTCATTTTTACACTTTCTCTCCTTTCAAAAGCTTTTTGTATGTTCCATCTATCATTGCCGCACCAAGCGGTGCAGTAATAAGTATCGCCAGCACAGCACAGGTAAGCACTGTTTTTCCGCATGCAAGGCCCATTGCCAAGGGCACTGCCCCTATTGCCGCCTGAACCGTAGCCTTTGGCGTATATGCCATCATGCAGAAAAGCCTTTCTTTTTTGTTAAGCTGTGTTTTAACGGTACAGCATAAAACACCTGCCATTCTGAATAAAAGAGCAAGAAACACAAGCACAACAGCCGCCGCCCCTGCGTTTAAGGCATAGGCAATTTCAACCTCTGCGCCCACAAGCACAAAAAGCATTATTTCGGCACCTGCCCAAAGCTCATTATATTTTGAGGCAATTTTTTTTGCTTCATCAGCGTTAAAATGGATTATTCCCATTCCCATACTCATTATAGCCAAAAGCCCCGAAAAAGGCACTATGCCCTCCAAAGCATTCTGAATAAATATAAACACAAAGGATATGCTTAAGGTAATTATAACCTTTACTGCATCTTTCATATTCACTTTTTCAAACCACTTAACAACAACATATCCGCACACTGCGCCCACAGCCATTCCCGTTATTATGGAAACAGGCACCTGAATAAAGCTTACGGCAGATACTGCGCCCCCTGCACAAAGCGCCGAAAACGATGAAAACATAACTATAACAAACACATCATCAGCCGCTGCCCCTGCCAAAACAAGCTGAGGTATTTTTCTTTTCTGCCCATAGCCCTCCTCGATAATTTTTATCATTCTTGGCACAACAACAGCCGGCGACACCGCCGCTAGAACAGAGCCCAGAACAGCCGCCTCTATATGGCTTATGCCGAATATGTACGGAGCAATTATTATAGTTCCCAATATCTCAAGGCACGCAGGAACAAAGCACATCATAACCGCCGGACGTCCTATTTTCTTTAAATCGTCTATTTCCAGTGTAAGCCCGGCTCTTGTAAGAATTATTACAAGGGCAAGCTGTCTTAAATCAGGCGATATGGCAATAAGCGAGCTGTCTATAAGCCCTAAGGCGTGAGGCCCCAAAATAATTCCCGCCGCAATCATTCCCGTTAAAGGCGGAAGACGAAGCAGCTTTGCCGCCTTTCCCAATATAAGCCCCGATATAAAAACAACAGCAAGTCCGTTAAGCATACAAAAATCCCTCCAAAAAATTATTTATGTTACGCACAAAAAAAGCTGACAATCCCTGTGCATAACCACAGAAGTCATCAGCTTTAAAAAGCGGTTTTGGCAAAGCCACGGGAGAACCTCATTCCCTTAAAACAAAATATATCAAATAATGCTTTTTGTGTCAACAATTCATTTTAAGCGCCGTAAGCACCGATAATCAAAATTTGTCATTCTGAGGGCAAATCCCGAAGAATCTAATGAGATTCTTCTGCGAGAAAATCTGACACAGTCAGTTTTCAAGAACCGAACCGCAGGTGAGGAAAGACGTTCAGAATGACACGTAACCTTGTATTGTGTCATTCTGAGGAACAAAGTGACGAAGAATCTAATGATAGATTCTTCACTCCGTTCAGAATGACAACTTCCTGTTTATCAAAAAGAATACTTAAGTATGCACCCCGACAAAAACGCCGCCGCAAATGAAACATTCAGCAAAAAAGCAAAATTATACACCTCGCTTACGGCATTTTTAAAAAATGCCCTTGTACTGTCAATGCCCTCTAAGCGCATAACACACTTATCCGCCTCAAGGGCGTTTTTAAGTAAATTTATGTCCTTAAAATTACAGCATACAAACAAAACGCATATTTCCAGTGCATTTTTTATGCCTCTTCCGTCAAGCAGCTCAATTTCCTCTCCAGTAATACACAAATCTCCGTCTTTTATTATGCCTGTCCTTTTGGCAGTATTTACGGCAAAGCCTTTTCCTCCGCCGTCAGCCATATAAATTTCAACTCCGTACCTTTTCAGCATTTTTAGCTTTTTACGCTTTTCCTCATCTATAACGGGAATAAATGAAATATAGCCCAAAATTTTATTTCCGCTGTAAACCGCTGTTTTTTTGGCAAAGCCCCTTTCATTTTGAATCTCTGCAATTCGGCAGCTATATTTAAATGCACTGTCTTTTTTTATTCTTTTTCCTTCAAGCAACAATGCATCTTTAATTTTATAATTTATATTGCTTTTTTCGGCATATGCGGCGCACTCAAGCAGCCTTTTTCTTTCAGCTCCTCTTATCTTTTCGCAGCTTTCATTGTAAAAGCCTAAAACCTCATACCTTTTTATAAGCTCGTCGGCGCTTTCTATAAAAACAGCCCAATCCTTTTTACCTTTACTTCTTTTTAAAACAATATATACGGCAAACGCCGCCGCCCACAGGCAAAACGCAAGCTCCATTTTAAGCACCCCCAAAAAAATATATTTGTTACAATATATTTTGCCTGTGTCAACAGTATGTCCCAAAGCATAGTATAAAACAAAAAGAGGTATTTTTATGTTAAAAAGCATTATTCTTTCCCTTGTGCTTTCGGCAGACGCCTTTGGGGCAGGCATTGCCTTTGGCACTGTGGGAATAAAAATAAACCGTTCTTCAAAGGCTGTTCTTTCAGCGGTTTCTCTTTTGGCGGCGCTTATTTCGGTTGCGGCAGGCAGAGAAATTTTTCAGCACATTCCATATAAGGCAGTTTCGGCGGTTTCCGCGCTTATGCTCATTGTTCCGGGAATGTTTTTTATAAAGCAGAGTATCCGCTTTAATCCGAATAAAAAATATAGGCTTAATTTTTTAAATATAATCAACTCGCCCGAAAGCTGCGACAGCGATTTTTCCAAAAAAATAGAGCCAAAAGAAGCGGTAATTCTTTCTCTGGCTCTCTCTGCCGACAATATATGTGCCATGGCGTCCTGCGGCTTTAACGGCAGAAATATATTTTATATACCCTTTTTCCTCACTCTTTTTCAGCTTGTTCTGCTTAACTGCGGACTGAACACAGGCGAAAAAATTAACGGCATTCACAGGGAAAACCATGAAAAATGGATATTTATTTCAGGCACTCTGCTTATACTGCTGGGAATTTCAAATTTTTTTAATATATAAAGCCGCAGATACCTCTCTGCGGTCTTTACCAAACCTTTTTACATAATCACCTATTCAGATACTCCATAAGCGCCTTTCCGCATTTTTCGGCATCCTTATAGCCCTCTTCATAAAGAAGCTCAAGCTTTTTTCTGTTTTTCTCCAAACGCCCTATGGTTACAGGCCTTGACGGGCGTATAACAAATATTTTGCCCTGTCTTTCCTGTTCCTCTATGTAATCCATTTCCTTGTTGTACATTTCATGCCTGTTTTTCATTGCTTCGGCAAGCTTTGGATAATCTTTGTACTTACGCCTTATAATTTCAGCCATTTTTGAAGGCTCTTTTCTGTATCCCTCATTTCTTGTAAGCACCACAACATTTTTTTCGTTTCCGTCCTGCTGCGCCTTCAGCAGAGGAACAGAATCGGAAATTCCTCCGTCAAGGTAAGGCGTGCCTTTTATCATTATTCTTCTGGAAAGCATTGGAAGTGAACTGGAAGCCACAATTTTTGCCATATCCTTTCGGCAGTCCTTAACCTGCAAATATTCTGCCTTTCCCGTTATGCAGTTGGTTGCCACAGCAAAAAACTTTCCCTCATATTTATTAAAGGTATCATAATCAAAAACATTCAGTTTTTTTGGTATTTCGCTGTAAACAAACTTTGCGCCGAAAAAATCGCCTGTTTTCAAAAGGCTGTACAGCGAGGCATAATTTTTGTTTTTAAGATAGCTTACGTTAACAGTAAAGGCTCTTTTTCTCTGCTTAGACAGATAACTGCAGCAATGCCCCGCACCTGCCGAAACGGCATAGCAGCTTGAAAACTCAATTTCCTTATCAAGAAAATAGTCAAGCACACCTGCCGTAAAAACTCCTCTCATTCCTCCGCCTTCAAGTATAAGTGCCGCATTATACATAATCAAATCCCTCATTTCAGCACTGATGACTGCGAAAGCTCAAACACATGCACGCTTTTTGCGCCGCTTTCCTTAAGCACCCTGGCGCATTCGTTTGCAGTTCCGCCGGTGGTGAATATATCGTCAATCAGCATTATGTTTTTATTTCTTATTTTTTCTATATTTTCCGCCTTAAAGGCGCCTGTTATGTTCTCCCGTCTTTCCTCGGGGCTTAAAAGATACTGCGGCTTTGTTTTTTTCACCCTCACAAGCATATCTCCGCAAACAGGTATATCCGTATATTTTTCAAGCACCTTCGCCAGCTCATAGGCATGGTTAAAGCCTCTTTCCTTCATTCTGTCTTTGTGAACAGGAACGGCTGTCATAAAATCTATGTTATCAAAAATATTTCTTTCGCTGCCGAAACGGTACATAAGCTGTCCCAAAGGAATACTGTCTCTTTTAAATCCCTTAAATTTAAAATGCTCAACTGCATATTTTACAAAATCATAATAATATACGCATGCACAGCTGTCAAAGTATGCCTCGCCGTGGCAGCTTTGGGCAGCAGCAAGCTTATAGTCGGCATAATCGGCATACCTTTCCTTTTCGGCGCACCCTACGCACATAATGCTTTTATCGCCGTAGTTTAAAATTTCGCCGCAAATAACGCACCGCTTAGGATAAATAAGCTCAAGCACCAAATCCAAAATTCTCATACTTCCACCTTATTCTCCAAACATAAAATCATGCAGATTTACAAGCCTTTTTGAAAGACTTGAATATCTCTGTATTTCCCTCATGTTGTCTACCATTTTATACATGGTTTCGGGTATGCCCACTATTACGGCAAGCTGCTTTGCCCTTGTAACGCCTGTGTAAAGCAAGTTTCTTGAAAGCAGCATAGGCGGTCCGCTTATAAGAGGAATAATAACCACAGGGTACTCACTGCCCTGAGATTTGTGTATTGTTACGGCATAGGAAAGCTCCAACTCGTCAAGTTGTATAAAATCATACTGCACCCATTTTCCGTCGTCAAAAAGCACCAGAATATACTCATCGTTTTCGTTAATATCCATAATGCTTCCGCAGTCGCCGTTAAATATTCCAAGGCCCTCTTCCTTTATTCTTCTGCCCTCGCCGTACACCTTCCATGAAAGGTTGTAATTGTTTTTAATCTGCATAACCTTGTCGCCTACACGAAAAACAGTATTTCTGAGCTGCTTTTCTTTTTTTCCTCTGCCCTCGGGGTTAAGGGCTTTCTGCAGCTCCTTGTTCAGCTCCTCAACGCCAAGCTGTCCCTTTCTCATAGGCGTAAGCACCTGAATATCAGTGTATGGGTCGCAGCCGTTAAAGGCAGGCAGCCTTATAAGCATAAGCTCCTTTATTGCCTTTACTGCGGCATCGGCATTGCTTCTTTTTACAAAGAAAAAATCCTTGTCCTTTTCGTTTATAACAGGCTTTTCGCCGTTGTTTATTCTGTGGGCGTTCATAATTATGGCGCTTTCCCTTGCCTGACGGAAAACCTCCGTAAGCCTTACAACGCTTATTACGCCGCTTTCTATAATGTCCTTAAGCACATTTCCCGCACCCACAGAGGGCAGCTGGTCAACATCGCCCACCATAATAAGCCTTGTGCCTATTTTCACAGCCTTCAAAAGACTGCTCATAAGCAAAATATCTACCATTGAGCTTTCGTCTATAATAATTACGTCGGCGTCAATGGGGTCGTCTTCGTCCTTGTCAAAGGTCTGCCTTTTGGCGTCATCATTTATATAAGAAATTCCAAGTATTCTGTGTATTGTCTGTGCGTCACGCCCTGTTGTCTCCGTCATTCGCTTGGCGGCTCTGCCCGTAGGCGCTGCAAGCACGCTTACCTTTTTTTCGCTGTCCATAATGTCAAGTATTGTGTTTATTATGGTGGTTTTTCCTGTTCCGGGGCCGCCTGTAATAACCATTACACCACTTTTAAGGGCGGTTTCAACGGCTTTTTTCTGCATCTGCGCCAGCTTTATTCCACGTCTTTCCTCATTTTCCTCTATTATATGGGAATAATCCTCAGCTTCGTCATCGCTGTACGCCTCGTTAAGCTCAAGCAGCTTTTTTGCGGTGTAAAGTTCGGCATAATAGTAAACATTAAGATAAACTATCTGCTCTCCCTCAAGCTCCTCATACCAAATCTGATGCTCCATCTGAAGTTCAATAATTCCGTTTTCTATTGTTGAAGAATCTATTTCAAGCAAAGCTCCTGTTTTATACATAAGCTCGCTTTTGGGCAGATAAACATGACCGTCGGCGGCAGAAGAAGCAAGCACATATTTTATTCCCGCCTTAATGCGGTAAATGCTGTCAGCGGCAAAGCCTGCGGCGGCAGCCATTTTGTCTGCCATTTTAAAGCCTATTCCGTTAACATCGTCTGCCAAACGGTAGGGATTTTTCTGCACCACATCAAAGGTTCGTTCTCTGTATTTTTTGTAAATTTTCATGGCATAGGCAGGCGACACACCAAAATTCTGAAGAAAAATCATGGCTCTTCTCAGCTCATGCTGTTCCCTGAAGGTTGTGCTTATACGCATGGCTTTGTCATAGGTTATACCCTTAATTTCCACAAGACGGTCGGGCTTTTCCTCTATAACATAAAATGTTGCCTCACCGAACTTATCAACTATTTTTTTAGCCATTTTGGGGCCTATTCCCTTTATAAGCCCCGAGGAAAGGTATTTTATCATGCCCTCGGCAGTTGTAGGTATGCTTTTTTCGTAAAACTGAATCTGCAGCTGTCTGCCGTAGGTTGGATGCATTGTCCAGTTTCCCATTATTTTAAGGTTTTCGCCGCTGTGAATATCAGGAACAGTGCCCACGCATATTATTTCGTCATCATCGCATGAAAAAGAGAACACCGAATATCCGTTTAAGCTGTTCTGATATATTATGTCTTCAACTGTTCCGTTAAGCTCAAGCAAGTCCTGCAAAATAAAACACTCTTTTCTCTGTATACTTCCTAATCAATTCCGCTTTAAATATTTTAACACAGCAAAATAAAAATATAAAGGCGAACACCGAACATTTATGCGCATTATAAAACCGCTTTTTAGGGGGATAAAAAGCGGTTTTGGTGTAAATTTATTTAATTATGTCAGCTGTTACCTCATCAGGAAGTACAAATTCAGGGCTTCCCTGTGCGCCTGCGGCAATTTCATATTTGTCAAAGCATACAACTATCTTTCCGTCGCTGTTGATGTAGAATTTCTGGTCAGCTGAAATTTTTTCAAAGCCCTCCGGATTTTCCTCACTCTTAAGCCAGAACATTCCGTTTTCCTCAGCATTTCTTCTTTCACATTCTTTGGCAACATACTCGCTTATAGGTGTTATATAGTCAGCGCCCTCCTTAAAAAGACTTTCGAAGGTTATAAGCTCGCCTGTTTTTTTGTTTATATTATAATAAGTATGGACAGTAGATGATGAGCCAACAATACTATAAACGTAAACATCCAAAGCAAGGATATCGTCATTATCTGTTTTAACTTCATAGTTATATCCAACTCCTTCGTGGAAATTGCCCTCTCCGTATTCCGCCTCAAGTTCCTTCACAGACTGCTCAAATGCCGCTATAACCGAATTTGCGTTTTCTTTAAATTCGTTATTCAGCTTATCCTCAAGCTCCTTGTCAAGAAGCCCTTCTATCTGCGGCGTTACAACCTCAGCCTGATAATTTTCCTCATTAACCTCATATCTGTTTAATGTTAAAACCCTTACTATTGAATCTACAACAGGAATATTGCTCATGGCGTATGCAAATGGCTGGCTCACATTAAGCCCCACTGTAAATGCGGCAACGCAGGCAGCAGCTGCGGCAGTTCTTTTAAGTGCGTTTTTTCTGGAAAATTCCTTTTTCATAGTTATCCCTATCCTTTCCCTTAAAGCGTCATCAGCCTTAAGGCTTTCATATTCTTTTTTGATTTCTTTCAATTTATCATCCATTAATATACCTCCTCAGCATTCATTCTAAGTGCCTTAAGCGCCTTATAAAGTCTTGTTTTCACCGTGTTTTCGTTAATGTTCAAAACTTCGGCAACCTGGGCAATAGTCATATTTTCAAAATACCTAAGTATAATAATGGATTTATACTTTGGTTCCAGCTTTTCAATAAGTTCCATAAAATTCAGTTTGGAATAATCGTCCTCGCTTATCTGCAAAGGCTCCATATCCTCGTACTCCAAATAAACAATTTTGCTTTTTGCTTTTATACTGTTAAGCGCCGTGTTTGCCACAATTTTGTAAAACCAGGGCTTTATGTTGTCCGCATTTTTAAGGGAATTTAAAGACCTTATGGCTTTCACAACACTTTCGTGCAATATATCCTCGGCATCCTCCTTATTTTTGGTGTATGAATATGCAAAACGATATACGTTGTCTAAATTTTCATTGATAAAGTTTTCAAACAGATCTGTTTTTTTCATTCTTTAACCTCCTTCTATAAGATAAGACAAATAAACAGGTTAAAAAGTTTCAATTTTTTCAAATTTTTTATCCGAATATAAAAAAGTTCTCACTGCCCTCTAAATGACATCTCTTTTTTGTCATTCTGAGGGTTTTACCCGAAGAATCTAAATAACATCTTTCTTCCGTCATTCTGAGGGTTTTACCCGAAGAATCTAAATAACATCTCCTTTTTGTCATTCTGAGGGCTCAGCCCGAAGAATCTAAATGGCATCTCTCTTCTGTCATTCTGAGGGCTTTGCCGAAGAATCCAAACATCATCTTTCTTCTGTCATTCTGAGGGCTTTGCCGAAGAATCCAAACATCATCTTTCTTCTGTCATTCTGAGGGCTTTGCACGAAAAATCTAAATAACATCTTTCTTTTGTCATTCTGAGGGCTCTGCACGAAGAATCTAAATAACATCTCTCTTCTGTCATTCTGAGGGTTTTGCACGAAGAATCTAAATAACATCTTTCTTTTGTCATTCTGAGGGTTTTGCACGAAGAATCTAACAACAAAAAAAGACTCCAGCTTTCACTGAAGTCTTAAGAGGCGACGATCGGATTTGAACCGATGCGTAGAGGTGTTGCAGACCTTTGCCTTACCACTTGGCTACGTCGCCATATTAAATTTTTACTGACCCGACCGGGAATCGAACCCGGGTTACAGCCGTGAAAGGGCCGTGTCTTAACCGCTTGACCATCGGGCCATAAAAGCTCCCCAAGTAGGGCTCGAACCTACGACCCATCGGTTAACAGCC
>Ga0129308_1001062_pt1 | contig 32266 bp, 32 predicted proteins | sample L827metagenome_FD_94440 | JGI IMG/M metagenome (GOLD analysis project Ga0129308, IMG submission 94440) | Ring-tailed lemur group fecal microbial communities from Wisconsin, USA - L827 metagenome | ecosystem: Host-associated > Mammals > Digestive system > Large intestine > Fecal | place: USA...
CAAAGGCGGCGGCTCGCTTCCGCTCGCGTTGGCCACGGCGCGTATCTTTGAAACAAAGGAGTTTTTTCCATGCGACTGGACAAATGGCTGAAGGTCTCCCGGCTCATAAAGCGCCGCACCGTGGCCAACGAGGCCTGCGACAACGCCCGGGTCACCGCCAACGGCCGGCCGGTGAAGGCCAGCTACGACGTGAAGGTGGGCGACCTGCTGGAGCTGAAATTCGGGGAGCGGACCCTGAAGGTGGAGGTGCTGGTGGTGGCGGACAACGTGGGCAAGAACGACGCCGCCGCCATGTACAAAGAGGTGCTTTGACCATGGGCCTCCTCCCACACAAGAAGGCCCTTTGCCGCCCTCTGGCCCTGGTCCTGACCTGCGCCCTGATGTGCGCTCTGGGGGCGGGCTGTCAGCAAACGGACGAAAAGCATGAAACCACCATCTTTGCCATGGATACTGTCATGACCTTGACGGTATACGGCGATGGGGAGCGGATTGGCGGCCAAGAGGCTCTGGATGAAATGGTAGAGACCATCTATCTGCTGGAGAGCCGGCAGGATGCCACCCGGGAAGACAGCGAGATCGCCCGCCTGAACCAGAGCTGCGGAGAGCCGGTGCCGCTCAGCGGAGAGACGGCCGATCTGCTCCGTCAGGCGCTGGAGCTGTGCGCCCTCACTGGCGGAGCGCTGGATATCACAGCCTACCCCGCCGCGGAGACTTGGGGGTTCACCACTGGGGAGTACCGGGTGCCGTCTGACGCGGAGCTGGAAGAACTGGCCGGGCGCATTGACTATACCCAGGTGCAACTTGGGAGCAGCGGCGAGCTTCTCCCCACCGCCACCCTCACCTCTGACGTCGAACTGGATCTGGGCGCGGTGGCAAAGGGCTATGCCGGAGAGCAGCTGGGTGCGTATTTGAAGCGGGCGGGCATCACCTCCGCCCTCCTGAACCTGGGCCAGAGCACCATTGTGACCCTGGGTGCCCGGCCCGACGGCTCCCCCTGGCGCATCGGCATCCAGGACCCGGCGGGGGAGGGCTACCTGGGGGTGCTGGAGCTGGAAGATCAGGCCATGGGCACCTCCGGGGGCTACCAGCGGTACTTTGAGGAGGACGGGGTGCGCTACTGGCACATCATCGACCCGGCCACCGCCGCCCCCGCCCGCTCCGGCCTGGCCTCGGTGACGGTGGTGGGCCCCTCGGGGCTGACCTGCGACGGCCTGTCCACCGCCCTGTTCGTCATGGGGCTGGAGGAGGGGACCGCCTTCTGGCGCGCCCACCGGTCGCTGGACTTTGATGTCATCTTTATCGCCGATGACGGCTCGGTTTTTATCACGCCGGGGCTGGAGGGCTCCTTCTCTCTGGCCGAGGGACAAGAGGCGCGGGAGGTGACCGTCCTGTCATGAACAGAACCGCCAAGCTGATCCTGGCCCTTCTGGTCCTGCTGGCCGCCGGCTCCGCCGCCTTTCTGTTCCTCCGCCCCGCCGGGGAGGACCACCCGGTGGCCTCCATCACCCTGGACGGCAGGTTGGTGGAGGAGATCGACTTGACAGAGGTGCAGGAGGCCTGGTCCTTCACCCTGGAGGGGGAGAGCGGCCTGACCAACACCATTCTGGTGGAGCCGGGCCGCATCCGGGTGGACCACGCCGACTGCCCCGACCAGATCTGCGTGAACCAAGGGTTCATCTCCGACGGCGCCGAGCCCATCGTCTGCCTGCCCAACAAGCTCATCATTCAAATCACGGGAGGAGGGGAGGCCCTTGACGCCGCCGCCGGTTAAAGGGACCAGACGCGTCACCCTTCTGGCCCTGCTCACCGCCATCGCCCTGACCATTTTTATGATCGAGGCCCAGCTCCCCGTTCTGGTCCCCATCCAGGGGGTCAAGCTGGGTCTGGCCAATATCATCACCGTCTACGCCGTCTTTGTCCTGGGGCCGGGGGACGCCCTGCTCATCCTCTGCGCCCGGGTGTTCCTGGGGGCGGTGTTTTCCGGGCAGATGATGACCCTGCTCTACTCCATGGGGGGCGGCCTGCTGGCCTGGCTGGCCATGGTCCTTCTGCGCCGCCTCCTGACCCGGGACCAGCTCTGGCTGTGCAGCCCCGTGGCCGCCATTTTCCACAACCTGGGCCAGCTGCTGGTGGCCGCTGGGGTGATGAAGACCTGGGCCGTCATGGCCTACCTGCCCTACCTGCTCCTGTCCGGCATGATTACCGGCCTGTTCACCGGCCTGTGCGCCCAGTTCCTCATCCGCCGCCTGGACCGGCTGGGGCGCTGACTGGGAGCGCCCCTGTCCCATCCCGTACAGCCACTCCAAAAACAGCCATTTTTATAAATGGCTGTTTCTTTTTGCCTCTTTTTCCACAAAAAATCCGGCCGCACCGGCGGTCACACATTGCATTTCCCCTCCGCCCGTGATAGAATGTCCTCACGACGCATGGGCCGTGAGGGGCCCTTCCTATGAGGACGCGCCGCCGCCGGATTTTCCGGAGGGCGGAAACAAGGGGAGGAGATCAAATGTCGCTGAAAGAGAGAGCGGGGTACTACTACTTTACCCTGGATAAAAGCTGCGCCGAGGCTGTACTGCTGGCCGCCAACGAGGTCTACAGCCTGGGTCTGACCGAGGCCGAGATCGGCCTGTTCGCCGGCTTCCGCACCGGCATGGGCTGCGGCAGCACCTGCGGCGGCCTATCCGGCGCCATCGGCGTTCTGAGCAAGAAGTACGGCCAGCGGGAGGATTTCAAGGAGCTGTGCGCCAGGTTCGTGGACGCCTTCCAGACCAAGCTGGCCTGCGGCGCCATCGACTGCGCCACCCTGGCCGCCCGGTACAAGACGGAGGCCGGCCGCTGCCGCGCCGCCGTGGAGCTGACCGCCGAGGCCCTGGAGGAGTTCATCGACGGCCTGGAGGGCAAGCCCGCCGCCGGCGGCGAGGGCTGCACCCTGCGCCCCGAGGACATCAAGCGGGTCAAGGGGCTGGGCTTCCTCCAGCACAAGGGCACCAACAAGTTCAACGGCCGGATCATCACCCGGAACGGCCGCATCACCGACGAGGAGTGCCGCGTCATCGCCGAGGCCGCCAAGCTGTACGGCGACGGCCACATGATGTTCACCACCCGTCTGACGGTGGAGGTCTCCGGCATCGACTATCAGGACATCGACGCCTTCCGGGCCTATGTGGGCAAGGTGGGGCTGGAGACCGGCGGCACCGGCAGCAAGGTCCGCCCGGTGGTCTCCTGCAAGGGCACCACATGCCAGTACGGCCTGTACGATACTTACGCCCTGAGCAACGAGATCCACGACCGGTTCCACAAGGGCTACAAGGACGTGTCCCTGCCCCACAAGTTCAAGATCGCCGTGGGCGGCTGTCCCAACAACTGCGTCAAGCCCGACCTGAACGACCTGGGCATCGTGGGCGCCCGGGTGCCCGGCTACGACGTGGACCAGTGCCGGGGCTGCAAGGTCTGCCAGCTGGAGAAGTCCTGCCCCATCCACGCCGCCAAGCTGGTGGACGGCAAGCTGGTCATCGACCCCAACCTGTGCAACAGCTGCGGCCGCTGCGTGGGCAAGTGCCCCTTCCACTGCAACGACGAGGGCGCTTACGGCTGGAAGATCTTCGTGGGCGGCCGCTGGGGCAAGAAGGTGGCCCACGGCAGGATGCTGAACAAGATCTTCACCGACAAGGAGGAGGTCATGGCCGTGGTGGAGAAGGCCATTCTCCTGTTCCGGGACCAGGGCAAGTCCGGCGAGCGCTTCGCCGACACCATCGACCGCATCGGTTTCGAGAATGCCCAGGAACAGCTGCTGGGCGACGGGCTGCTGAAACGGAAGACCGAAATTTTGGGCCTGAACGTGGTGGGCGGCGCCAGCTGCTGAATGATGATAAGAAAAGGGACTGTCCTGCCGGACAGTCCCTTTCTGTGTTATCTGCGCAAATCATGATCCGGCGGCCGGTTTTTGGCAACCAGCCGCCGGGTTCTTTTTGTCAACCGGGGGTTTCGGTCATTGGGACTCCAGGAGTCCCGGATTTTCCACCGGGGTAAAGCCGTATGCCCAGACGCTGTTGGTCACACACCACTCGCTTGCTGCAGCCCCCTGTGGGAGCATATGCAACAGAATCTGTTCCCCCTGCAGTTCTTTTTTCCCATTGGAGTAATGCAGGACCACCCTGACATATTCCCGAAAGAGGAACGGCATGTCCTCCAGGTACACCTGGGCCGTCCCGTCCTGGAATCGGACCTGGGCCGTTCTGGTCACATACTCCGTCTTGCCCTCGCTGTCCCACTGGGCGGTATGGACCTCCAGCGTCACATCCCAGCCCTTCAAGACCTTTTCCTCCTCCAGGGTCAGCTTGACGGCAAGGTTAAAGGTCCTGGGGAGGCCGTCATTGCGCCGGATGGCGTACTCCATCGCCGTCACCGGCCTGGCGGGCGCCTGGGGCGGGTCCAAAACACTCATGACCTGGTGGCGGAAGTACAGGGTGCAACCCAGGGAGACCGCTGAGATGAGCGTGAGGACCACGCACAGGGCGGCCAGCAGCCGGATCAGCTTCCGCTCCTTTTCCGGACTTCGGACCGTTCTATCCGGGATCTTCTCCTCCGGCTGCTCCACCTGGAGCAGGTCGTTGAGGGATACCCCGAACAATTTGGACAGGGCGATGAGCTTGTCCACCTCGGGGACCGCGCCGTCCATCTCCCAGCGGGAGATGGCCTGGCGGGACACCCCCAGCTTTTCCCCCAGGGCCTCCTGGGACAACCCCTGTTTTTTCCGCAGTTCCTGGATGCGCCGGCCCAGGGTCATGGGATCACGTCCTTTCTTGTATGGGGTAATTTTACCTGTGTACGCGGGCGGCCGCAGGCCGCCCCTACGAACCATGGGGCCGGGACGTTGGATTTCAATGCAGCCCGGCAGGCTCTGGGGCTATAGGGTAGGGCGGGGGCTTGCCCCCGCCGCTTTCCTTCGGGCGGCTCTCCGTTTTCACGTCCCCAGTGTAGCACAAAAGGGACGGGCTGTCTGCCGCCCGTCCCTTCCGGTTTGTCAATCTGTAGTTGCGTCCTCAGGGGCCCAATGGTTTCCGGGCTCACTTCACCCGGAAGGCCGCGCCCGACTGGGGCGGGACCGTCATCACGGCGCCGCCCTCCTCCACATCCACATGGGCCCGGCCCAGCAGAGGCTCCAACGCGCCCAGGCACCCCAGCTCCAGCCGCTGGGGCTCCTCGCTGTTGTTGAAGGCGCACAGCACCGTCTCCCGCTTGTCCCCCCGGGTGAAGGCCAGCACCGGGCCGCGTCCGGCCACATACCGGATGTCCCCGTCCCCCAGGGCGGGGTGGTCCCGGCGCAGGGCGCCCAGGGCCCGGAACCAGTCGATCAGCTCCCGGTCCTCATGGCCCCAGGGGTAGGTCTGGCGGTTGAAGGGGTCCTCAAAGCCCTCCATCCCCGCCTCGTCCCCGTAGTACACCGTGGGAGAGCCGGGGAAGCAGAACAGCAGGAGGGAGGCCGCCCGCAGCAGGTCCTTGCCCCGGCGGCGCTGCCGGGGGGACAGGCGGAAATTGGCCCGCCACTCCCGGGACTGGTCCCGGAAATCGCCTCCGGCCCCCAGCAGGGTGAGGATGCGGGGGGTGTCGTGGGTGCCCAGGGAGTTCATGGCGGAGTAGAAGGCGAAGGAGGGGTAGTTCTCCCGGATGGTCTCCATGGCGGAGACGAAGTCCTCCCCCCGTCCCCCCTGGAAGAAGGCCAGGATGGCGTTGCGCAGGGGGTAGTTCATCAAGCCGTCACAGTGGCCCCCCAGGATATGCTTGCGGCGCACCCCGTAGGCCACCTTGGTGGAGCCGTCCTCCCACACCTCGCCGATGACCACCGCGTCAGGCTTCTCCGCCCGGGCGGCCTCATGGATGCCGTGGACAAAGTCGTCGGGCAGCTCGTCGGCCACGTCCAGCCGCCAGCCGTCCGCTCCCGCCCGAAGCCAGCGGCGGACCACCGAGTCCTCCGCGTCGAAGATGAAGCGGCGGTAGTCGGGGTTGCCCTCGTTGACGGCGGGCAGGGTGTAGATGCCCCACCAGCTCTCGTACTTCTTGGGCCACTCGGTAAAGTTGAACCAGGGGCGGTAGGGGGAGTCCCAGCTCTGGCTGGCCCCCACGTCGGGGTAGAAGCCGTCCCCGTTGAAATAGCGGCTGACATAGCCCGTGTGGTTGAACACTCCGTCCAGCATCACCCGCATTCCCCGCTTGTGGGCCTCGTCACACAGGCGGGAGAAGTCCTCGTTGGTACCCAGCATGGGGTCCACCCGGCTGTAATCAGCGGTGCCGTAGCGGTGGTTCTCCGCCGCCTCGAAGATGGGGTTGAAATAGATGGTATCCACCCCGAGCTCTTTCAGATAATCCAGCTTTTCCATGACCCCCCGGAAATCGCCGCCGAAAAAGTCCCGGTTGCGGATCTCCCCCCGCTGGTCGGGGCGGTACTCGGGAAACTCCTCCCAGCTCTGGTGGACCCAGCGCCCCCCCACCATGCCCTGGGGGTCGGGGATACGGCTGCGGCAGAAGCGGTCGGGGAAGAGCTGATAGGTGACCCCCCTGCCGAACCACCGGGGCGGCTGGTCCGCCCCGTCGTAGACGGTGAGCTGGTAGGGGCCCAGTTCCTGCTTCCGGCCGTCAGCCCCCTCCAGTGTGAAGGAGTACCACACCAGGCCCAGGTAGTCCCCGGTGTCCAGTTCGGCCTGGAACAGGTCCTGGCCCAGCTCCATCCCCGTCCAGGGCATGGAAATGACGGCGGTCCGGTCCTCCCGGCTCTCAAAGCGGGCCTCCAGCCGTGCCCGGGAAAAGCCCATGGTCCGGGGCGGACGCAGGGTAAATCGCACCACGGTCCCCGAGGCCACCGCCCCATAAGGGGTTTTGTACCGGGCGTCCCGGGAATCGTAGATGGGTTGACAGGTCATTGGGATCACTCCAAGTTTGAGATAAGGGAGACGCGGGATGGAATAGAGAGATCGGACCGGGAGGCCCCTGGGAAGGGGCGGCGGCAGCGGCCGCCTGCCTTTTCTCTCCTGTCTCGTCTCTCTTATCTTCCCTGAGCCCCTGGCTCAGTGATAGTGATAGCTGCCGCCGCCGATAAACTCCCGGATCAGGGAGTCTCTGGCCACCAGGGCGGGGTCGATGGGCTCAAACCACTCAAAGGCCCGGATCAGCTCCAGCAGCTCATCGTGGCGCTCGTTGTGCTCGGGGACGCTCTGGAGCAGGGGGACGGCGTAGTTGCCCATCACCGACACCTCATAGGGCAGGGAGGAGTCGAAAATGATGTCCGCCCGGTTTTTGAAGGGGGAGATATACAGCTTCTCCCCCCGGCGGACGTTGGCCCACATCTCCAGCGTCTCGTCCACCCCGGTGCCCCGGAAGTTGTAGTCCCGGACCGCCCGGCGGGTCAGCCGCATCCAGGTGCCCTTGAACCGGAGGGCGGCGCCCTCGTTCACGTTGGACCGGGCGGAGATATAGAGCTTGGTGGCCTCGGGGTGGCGGCCGGCAATGTCGTCGTTCAGGGCGTGGATGCCCTCGAAAATGGCGATCTCGTTCTTTTCCAGCTTCAGGGGGGTGCCCAGGGAGTCGTTGCGCATCTGGCGGGCAAACTCAAACTTCGGGACCAGGATCTCCTCCCCGTTGGACAGGGCGGTAAAGTGCCGGTCCAGCAGCTCCATGTCCAGGCACAGGGGGGACTCATAGTCGATGTCCCCCTCGGGGGTGCGGGGGGCGGTGCGGCGGTTGGGGGTCTTGAAGTAGTTGTCCATGGCCACGGCGTGGGAGTTGACCCCCCGGCGCTGGAGTTCCTCGGCGATCTTCATGGCCGTGGTGGTCTTGCCCGACCCGGAGGGGCCGGACAGCAGCACGATGGGGCTGCGCTCCAGGTTGGACAGGATCTTGTCCGCCGCCAGGGACACCCGCTCGGCGTAGCTGCGGTCGCACTCGGCCAGAAACTCCTGGACGTCGCTCTGGATGCGCCTGTTGATCTCCTGCAATTGATAGGCCATAAAAGCTCCTTTCCTGCGGCAGCAGACGAAATAGGCTTCCCCCCTCCGGGGGGAAGGCTGTTATTTGGAATAGAATGTTACGATCTCTCCCTTTTGGGCGAGCACCTTCTCCTGCATAGCCAGGTAGTCATGGGGATATTTGGGGTTGGGCAGGCGGAGGATCTTCCCGGCGGCCGGGTCCACCAGCTTGGTGACCCCCCCGCCCCCGATGGACACCACGGTCTGCAGCTCCTCCATCATAACGATGTTGTAGAGGCTCTCCTGTCCCGGCTTGGCCCAGCCCGCATTTTCCAGGGAGCCGGACATATACTTCTGCCGGTACAGGTAGTAGGGGGCGTAGCCCCGGCCCCGCAGGGCGTCCAAGGAAAAGTCCAGCATCTGGGCCACCTCGTCCCCGGAGGGGAGGACGCCTCCCTGCTCCATGAGGGTGGAGCCCTTTTTCAGCGCCAGGGTGTGGACGGTGACGTTCTCCGGTCCCATGTCCAGCACCCCCTCCAGAGAGCGGCAGAAGCCCGCGAAGGAGTCCCGGGGCAGGCCGGCGATCAGGTCCATGTTGACACAGCCGAAGCCCACCGCCCGGGCCAGGTCATAGGCCCTTCGGATGTCCCCGGCGGAGTGCTTCCGCCCGATGGCGGAGAGCACATGGTCCTCCAGGGTCTGGGGGTTGATGGAGATACGGCCGACGCGGTGCTTTGCCAGCACCTCCAGCTTTTCCCGGGTGATGGTGTCGGGCCGTCCGGCCTCCACGGTGTATTCGGTGCAGCCCTCCAGGGGGAGCGTTTCCTCACACCGGGCCAGCAGCCGGTCCATCTGGTCCGCCGTCAGGGTGGTGGGGGTGCCGCCTCCCATGTAGAAGGAGCGCACCGTGAGCCCCGCCTCCCACAAGGCCCGGGCGGTGGCGTCGATCTCGGTGAACACCGCCTCCAGATAGGGCTCCACCAGCTTCAGGGTCCGGCCCACGTCGGCGGAGACAAAGGAGCAGTAGGCGCAGCGGGTGGGGCAGAAGGGGACGCCCACATACACCGACACCTCGTCGGCCTTTAAAGACCGGTCCGCCGCCAGACTGGCCCGGGCGCAGTCCAGGGCCAGTTGGGCCCGGACGGGGGAGACCCGGTACTCCCGCTCCAGTTCCGCTTTCGCCTCCTCCGGAGAGGCCCCCGCCTTCATGGCCCGGGTGGGCAGCTTCACGGGCCGCACCCCAGTGAGGGCGCCCCAGGGGGGCTCATGGCCCAGCAGCTCCACCCCCGCCCGGTAAAAGGCCATTTTCAGGGCGTGCTGAATGGTGTGGTACACCGCCTCAGGGGCCTGGTCCAGCTCCCCGGCGGGGAAGGGGAAGACGGCCTGGGCCGTTTTTCCTCCCTGGACCACCCGGGCAGCAAGAAGGGCCCGGTCCCCCTCCCGGCTGAGGGTGAACCGGGCGGCGCTGTCCGTGTGCTCCAGTGTACGGGGCGGCTCCTCCGGATATTCCGGCCGCTCCCCGGGGAACAGGGTCAGCATCATCTGCTCGGCGGCATAGCGGTAGCGCTCCGGCTGCCAGGGGACATTCGGTTGTTCAAAGTAAAGCTTCATAGGAAGATACCTTTCGGCAGGACGGGGACTGGCCCCGCCGCAGAGTGGGTCCGGGCCGGCGCTTGCCCGTTAATGGGCCATGGCCTCCCGGAGGAAGGGGTTGCTCCGGCGCTCCCGCTCCAGGGTGGAGGTGACGTCGTGGCCGGGGCAGACATAGAAGTCCCCCTCCAGCTGGCCCAGCCGCTTGAGGGAGGCCATGATCTCCGTGTAGCTGCCCCCCGCCAGGTCGGTGCGGCCGCAGGACCCGGCAAACAGGGTATCTCCGCAGAACAGCACATCGGCCACCTTCAGGGTGACGCCCCCCTTGGAGTGTCCGGGGGTGTGGAGGACCTGAATGGTCAGGCTCCCCAGGGTCAGGGTGTCCCCCTCGTCGTAGTATTTCAGCCCTTCCACCTGGCCCGCCAGGGGGAACAGGTGGCTGCCCGCCCCGTTGGCGTCGGCTTTGTGGATATAGATCTCCGCCTGGGGCAGCGCCCCGTGGAGGGCGGGCACCCCGGTGGTGTGGTCATAGTGGCCATGGGTCAGGAGGATATATTGGGTGGTCACCCCGTCCTCCTTCAAAACCTCCAGGATCTTGTCCGCCTCGTCTCCCGGGTCGATGACGGCGGCCGCCTTGGCTCCCTCGTCCTCCAGAATGTAGCAATTGGTCCCGATGGGGCCCACGCACAGCACTTTTACTTTCATAACACAGTTCCTTTCATAGGGGCGGCCTTCGGCCGCGCTTACAAATTTCCCTCGGTGTCGTAGAGGATGGTCACCGGCCCGTCGTTCACCGAGGCCACCTGCATGTCCGCCCCAAACTGGCCGTGCTCCACCCGGAAGCCCCTGGCCCGGCACTGGTCCATAAAGCGCTCATACAGGGGGACGGCCAGGTCGGGCTTGGCGGCGCGGGAGAAGCCGGGACGGCGGCTGGAGGTGTCGGCGTAGAGGGTGAACTGGGACACCACCAGTATGGCGCCCCCCACCTGCTCCAGGTTCAAGTTCATCTTGCCGTTCTCATCCTCAAAGACCCGCAGGTTGCAGATCTTCTCCGCCAGCTTGTCACAGACGGCCCCGGTATCGTTGGGGCCCACCCCCAACAGAATCAGATAACCCTTGCCGATGGTCCCCGCCGTCTCGCCGCCGATGGTGACGGAGGCAGAGGAGACCCGGGTCACGACCGCGCGCATAAGAACACCTCCAGGATCAAAATGGAATGGGGGCGGGCAGAGACATTCTGCATTCCGTCACTTGCCGGAGGCCCGGGCCACATAGTACACCCCCGGGATATTGTTCAGCTTGTTGATGACAAAGTTCAGCTCGTCCTTGTCCTTGACCTCCACCACGATGTTGATGGTGGCGTGGCCGTCGGGCAGGGAGCGGGCGGACAGGGCGGTTACCTTCACCTTGGCGGCGGAGAGGGCCATAGCGATGTCCAGGGTCAGGCCGTCCCGGTCCTTGGCGGACACCTCCAGGGCGGTCTTGTAGTCGGGCAGCCTGCTGCTCACCCAGGACACCTTGACCCAGCGGTCGGCCTCCTCGGGCTTGCGCTTCTCGGGGGCGGCGTTGGGGCAGTCGGCCCGGTGGACGGAGACCCCGTAGCCCCGGGTGATAAAGCCGATGACCGGGTCGCCGGGGACGGGGGTGCAGCACTTGGCGAACTTCACCAGGCAGTTGCCCAGCCCCTCCACGATGATGCCCGAGTCGGTGTGCTTGTTGGAGCCCTTCAGCTGCCCCGGGTCCACCGCGGCGCTCATGCCGGGGACGATGACGCTCTCGGCGGTGGTCTTGGCGGCGGCGGCCGCCTTCTCCGCCTGGAGCCGGCCCAGCCTCAGCAGCTCGTCCTTCACCCGGGCCACCGCCTTGGCGGCGGTGGTGCCGCCGTAGCCGATGGCGGCGTACAGCTCGTCCAGGGTGCCGAAGCGCACCTTGCGCAGGATATAGGGCAGAGCCTCCTCCGCCGTCACGGCGGACAGGGGGATCTTCACATGCTTCAGCTCCGCCTCGAAGGCGGCCCGTCCGGTGGCGATGTTCTCCTCCCGGCGCTCCTTCTTGAACCACTGGCGGATCTTGTTCCGGGCCTCGTTGGACTTGCAGATGGTCAGCCAGTCCCGGCTGGGGCCCTTGGCGGATTTGGAGGTGATGACCTCCACGATGTCGCCGTTTTTCAGCTGAGTCTCATAGGGGACCATCCGGCCGTTGACCCGGGCGCCGATCATGTGGTTGCCCACGGCGGAGTGGATGTTGTAGGCGAAGTCGATGGGGGTGGCTCCGGCGGGGAGGTTGACCACGTCGCCGTTGGGGGTGAACACGAAGACCTCGTCGGCGAACATGTCCACCTTCAGGGTGCGGACAAACTCCTCGGCGTCGGTGTCCTGCTGGTTCTCCAGCAGCTTGCGCACCCATTCAAAGTCCTGCTCGGTGCCCAGCTTCTTGTTGGCCAGCCCCTGCTTGTACTTCCAGTGGGCGGCGATGCCGTACTCCGCCGTCTGGTGCATCTCCCAGGTCCGGATCTGCACCTCAAAGGGGATGCCCTCCCGGCCGATGACGGTGGTGTGGAGGGACTGGTACATATTGGGCTTGGGGGTGCCGATATAGTCCTTGAACCGGCCCAGCACCGGCTTGAACATGTCGTGGATGCAGCCCAGCACATTGTAGCACTCGGGGATGTCGTCCACGATGACCCGGAAGGCGTACAGGTCGAAGATCTCGTCCAGGGTCTTGTTCTGGGCGTACATCTTCCGGTAGATGGAGTAGATGTGCTTCACCCGGCCGTAGACGGTGCAGTGGATGCCCTCCTGGCTGAGCCGCTGCTGGATCCGGTGCTGGATGGAGGCCAGGAACTCCTCATGGGCGGAGGAGCGCTCGGCCAGCTGCTCCTCGATCTCCTTGTAGCCCACGGGGTCCAGATAGCGCAGGGATAGGTCCTCCAGCTCCCACTTCAGCTTCTGCATGCCTAGGCGGTGGGCGATGGGGGCGTAGATCTCCATGGTCTCCAGGGACTTCTCCCGCTGCTTCCGGGGGGACTGGTACTCCATGGTCCGCATGTTGTGGAGCCGGTCGCAGATCTTGATGAGGATGACCCGGATGTCCTGGGCCATGGCCATGAACATCTTGCGCAGGTTCTCCGACTGCTCCTCCTCCTTGGAGGTCCACTGCACCCTGGTCAGCTTGGTGACCCCCTCCACCAGGGCGGCCACCGGCTCGCCGAACCGCTTGGCGATGTCCTGATGGGTGGCCTGGGTGTCCTCAATGCAGTCGTGGAGCAGGGCGGCGATGACGCTGTCCACGTCCAGCTCCAGGTCGGCCACGATCTCCGCCACCGCCAGGGGGTGGATGATATAGGGCTCGCCGCTCTTGCGCAGCTGCCCCTTGTGGGCGGAGTCCGCGAAGGTAAAGGCGTCAAACAGCCGCTGGTTGTCCAGATTGGGGGTGTACACCCCCACCTTGTCCTCCAGGGCATGGTATCGTTCCAAAATTGGGTCCATGGTATCACCTCGAAATGAGATAAGAGACAGGAGATAAAAGAGAAGAGCCACGAAGCCGGAGGCAGAGGCCGTCCGCCTCATACCTCTTATCCTTTACCCCATATCATTCCCCCAGGCTCTCCCGCAGCCGCCTGAGCAGCTCAGAGGCCTCCAGGTCCACCTTGTGTTCCAGCCGGTGGATGACGATCTGGATGCGGTCAGTGCGGCGGTTCAGGTCGATCAGCCCCCGCTCCTCCAGCACCTCCAGGCACAGCAGGGTCCGGGCGGGCACCTCCCGCTGGCCGCCCCGGCGGGACACCCCCCGGGCGATGCGCAGCAGGGTATCCTCCACCACGGTGCCGGAGGCGGACTGGCGCTCCAGCCACCGCCACAGGCCCACGAACTCCGCCCGGCTGGGCAGGAGAAAGCGGGCCTCCTCCGCCGTCAGCGTCTCGCCCCGGCGGAATTTTTCATAGATGGACCGCTCCATCTGGGCCCGGGAGGGGGCCAGCGCCAGATCGATGATCTGAAGCTGAACGGTCCGCAGCCCGCGAAATTCATTGATCTGGGGGTAGAAGGCCACATCCACCCGGCAGCCGGCGGTCAGCCCCAGCTCCCCGCCGTCGGCGGAGAAGTAGATGGCGTCCAGGGCCGCGCCCCGGGACTCCAGCCGCAGCTTCAGGTGCCGGCCCCGGCCCACCTGGCTCATGGCCTGGACCTGGGCCCCCCGGATCACCAAAACGGGGCGGGGATTGCCGGTGCCGCAGGGCTCCAGCAGGTCCAGAGACTCCACCGCCTCCACCGTCAGCTCCCCGGGGGAGACCACGGCGTCGGCCTCCAGCCGGGAGGGCAGTTCCTCCCCCTGGCTGCGCCGTGCCACCGCCCGGCGCAGGGCCTGGGCCAGGGCGGGGATATTCTCCTCCCGGACCGTAAAGCCGGCGGCCATGGCGTGGCCTCCGAAATTTTCCAGCAGGGGAGCGCACTCCCCCAGCAGCTCAAACAGGTTCAGCCCGCCCCAAGAGCGGCAGGAGCCCTTGCCCATCCCCTGGTCCAGGCAGATCATAAAGGCGGGACAGCCGTATTTCTCCGTCAGGCGGGAGGCCACGATGCCCACCACCCCCTGGTGCCAGTTCTCATCCGCCAGGACGATGGCCCCGGTCTGGGGCGCCAGGTTCAGCCGGTGGACGCACTGTTGGAAGATGTCGCCCTCCACCAGCTGCCGCTCCCGGTTCAGGGCGCACAGCTCCCGGGCCAGCAGCTCCGCCCGCTCCGGGTCCCGGGTGAGCAGCAGCTCCACCGCCACCTCCGACCGGCCCATCCGCCCCGAGGCGTTGATCCGGGGCGCCAGGGTATAGCCCACCGACACCGAGGTCACCGGCTTGTCTCCCAGCCCGGCGCAGGCAATCAGCTTGGCCAGTCCCAGCCGCTTGGGCGGGTTCAGGTCCATCAATCCGGTGCTGACAATGGCCCGGTTCTCGCCCGTCATGGGCATCACGTCGGCCACCGTGCCCACGGCGGCCAGGTCCCGGTATTCCCGCAGCACGGCGGGGGCCTTCGACCGTCCCGCCACCGCCATGGCCAGCTTCAGGGCCACCCCCACGCCGGCCAAGCCTTTGAAGGGGTAGGGACAGTCGGGGCGGTGGGGGTCCACCACCGCCGCCGCGGGGGGCAGCTCCTCCTTGCAGGCGTGGTGGTCGGTGACCACCACATCCACTCCCAGTCCGTTGGCAAACCCCACCTCGTCCACGGCGGTGATGCCGCAGTCCACCGTGACGATCAGCGTGACCCCCTGTTCCGCCAGGGCGGCCACCGCCTCCCGGTTCAGGCCGTAGCCCTCCTCCAGGCGGCCGGGGATGTAGGGGACCACCCGGCCCCCCATGCGGCGCAGGCACTGGGTCAGCAGGCAGGTGGAGGTGATGCCGTCCACGTCGTAGTCCCCGTAGACCGCGATCAGCTCATCCCGCTCCAGGGCCAGCCGCACCCGGGCCGACGCCCGGTCCATATCCTTCAGCCCCATGGGGTCCAGCAGCGGCTCCTCCTCCGGCGCGAGCAGCTCCCGGGCCTGGTCCGGCGTCCGGACCCCCCGGGCGGACAGCACCGCCGCCAGCAGCGGCGGCGTCCCCGCCTCCTCCAGCAGCGCCCTGGCCTCCGGGCAGGGGGACGCCACATTCCAGCTCTTATATTTCATGGACGTCCACCTCCCCAGCTCGGCCCCGCGCTCCCGGAAGGGTATACTGGGGCAGTATCAACTTTTCTAGTATACCATAACTGACGGGAATCCTTCAAGATAAAATCCACAGCCCCGCCTGTTTATTCCCGGTTTTTTCGGGCAGTTTTCCCCATTCGCGCGGCGGCGCAAAACCCGGCAGACCGCCGGGGACGCCGCTCCCCGCAAATCAGCGGGGGCGTGCCGTACGTCCACATGGGTGTTTCCGCCATATCATGGCGGCGCAGGGCTTGTCCCCGCTGCAAAATCGTGATAAAATACCCGGCGAATCAACTGTGGTTTCACACATGTCTTTTGACGCAGAGGACTGAGACGATGAGAACTTATGACGCCGGACAATTTGACATTGCTGTGATCGGGGCGGGCCACGCGGGCATCGAGGCCGCGTTGGCCGCCGCCCGGATGGGCCTTCGGACCCTGTGCTTCACGGTAAATCTGGACGCGGTGGGCAACATGCCCTGCAACCCCGCCATCGGCGGCACGGGCAAGGGCCACCTGGTCCGGGAGCTGGACGCCCTGGGGGGCGAGATGGGGAAGGCCGCGGACAAGGCCTGTATCCAATACCGCCTGCTGAACCGGAGCAAGGGCCCCGCCGTCTGGTCCCTCCGGGCCCAGGCGGACCGCCGGGCCTACCAGCAGGTGATGAAGCACACCCTGGAAAAGCAGGAGAACCTGTGGGTCAAGCAGGCGGAAGTGGTGGAAATTCTGACGGAAAACGGGGCCGTCTCCGGGGTGGTCACCCACACCGGGGCCCTCTACCGGGTGAAAGCCGCCGTGGTGGCCACAGGCACCTATCTGGGGGGCCGCACCATTGTGGGCGAGGTGGTCCGGGACTCTGGCCCCGACGGGCTGGCCGCCGCCCTGCCCCTGACCCGCTGTCTGGTGGACCTGGGCCTGTCCATCCGCCGGTTCAAGACGGGTACGCCCCCCCGGGTCAACGCCCGCAGCGTGGATTTCTCCAAAATGGAGCTTCAGCCCGGAGACGAGGACGGACTGCGCTTCTCCTTTCAGACGGAGGTCCCCCCGGAGAACCGGGCGGTGTGCTGGCTGACCTACACCAATGAAAAGACCCACCAGATCATCCGGGCCAACCTGGACCGCTCCCCCCTATATGACGGCACCATTGAGGGGGTGGGTCCCCGGTACTGCCCCTCCATTGAGACCAAGATCGTCCGGTTCCCGGACAAGGAGCGCCACCAGCTGTTCATCGAGCCCATGGGGCTGAACACCGAGGAGCTGTACATCCAGGGCTTCTCCTCCTCCCTCCCGGAGGAGGTGCAGATCCAGATGCTCCACACCATCCCCGGCCTGGAGCGGGCCGAAATGACCCGGTGCGCCTACGCCATCGAGTACGACTGCGTGGACCCCACCGAGCTGGAGGCCACCCTGGAGACCAAGAAAATTCCCGGCCTGTACGGGGCGGGCCAGTTCAACGGCTCCTCCGGCTATGAGGAAGCCGCCGTCCAGGGCTTTATTGCCGGGGTCAACGCGGCGCTGAAAATTCTGGGGAAGCCGCCCCTGATCCTGCGCCGGGACCAGGGGTACATCGGGGTGCTCATCGACGACCTGGTGACCAAGGGCACCAACGAGCCCTACCGGATGATGACCTCCCGCACCGAGTACCGCCTGCTCCACCGCCAGGACAACGCCGACCAGCGGCTCACCCCCATCGGCTATGAATTGGGGCTCATTTCCCGGGAACAATATGACAAGGTGCTGGACAAGTACCGGGCGGTGGACCGGGAAGTCAAGCGCCTGGAGCACACCGGCACGCCGCCCACCCCGGCCCTGGCCGCCCTGCTGGAGGAGAAGGGGGAGCCCCCGGTGAAGGACGGGGCCCGGCTGGCCGACCTGATCCGCCGGCCCAGGATCACCTACGCGGAGCTGGCCCCCTTCGACCCCGGCCGGCCGGACCTGCCCCCCGAGGTGGTGCGGGAGGCGGAGATCACCCTGAAATACGCCGGCTATATCGGCCGGCAGCTGCGCCAGGTGGAGGAGATGAAGCGGCTGGAGGAGCGGGTCCTGCCCGCCAATCTGGACTACCTCTCCCTCCACGGCATCCGCCTGGAGGCCCGGCAGAAGCTGGACGCCATCCGCCCCCGAAACCTGGGCCAGGCCAGCCGGGTGTCCGGGGTGTCCCCGGCGGACGTGGCGGTGCTCATGGTCTATCTGAAGCAGGAGGAACAGCGGTAAATTTTCATTTGCGGTCCCCCGCCGTAAAGGGATTGCTCCGGACATCCCGCCGCGGTCCCGGGAAACCACGCGCTCATCATGGGAGGCAATCAATGAAGCTGACACAAGTAGAGGGAAATACCTGGGTGGCCGAGGGCATGGAGCTGATCCCCTTTTACAAGGTGGACGGCCGCCGCTGCGTCCTTCTGGACACGGGGCTGCGGTCTGAGCGTGAGGAGCTGGAGGAGGCCCTGCTGTCCGCCGGTCTGACTCCGGCTGGCATCCTGTGCTCCCACGCCCATGTGGACCACGGCGCCAACAACGGCTATTTTCAGGAGAAGTACCGCATCCCGGTGGCCCTCACCGCCCAGGAGGCGGGTATGTGCTCCGACATTCTCAGCTTGAAGTGCTACTTTCTCCTGCTGTCCCCCGACACGGTGGAGCGGGAGTCCTCGTTCCTGGTCCACACCCCCGACGTGCTGGTCCCCCCCGAAGACGGCCCCTTCTCCTTCGCCGGGGCGGAATTCCGGATCATCCACACCCCGGGCCACTCCGCGGGGCATATCTGCACCGTTACGCCGGACAACGTGTGCTACACCGCCGACGCCATGCTCAGCGAGGAATACCTGAACGCCAAGCTGCCCTACAACCTGAGCCAGGCCATGGCCGAAGCCAGCCGGGAGAAGCTGCGGGGGCTCAGCTGCCGCGCCTACATCATGGCCCACCGGGGGATATGCGGCCCCCTGGAGGTGGAGGAGCTGCTCGACGAAAACCGGGCGCTGATCCGCCGCCGGGCGGAGGAGATCCTCTCCCTGGTCGCCCAGCCCATGACCGCCAGCCAGATCACTCAGGCCGTCTGCCAGCTGTACCAGCTTTTCACCCACAAGCCCCACCGGGCGCTGCGCTTCGAGCGGAACATCCGCTTTTTCATCGAGTACCTGACGGACACCGGGCAGCTGGAGATCGTCTGCCGCCGGGGGACCGCCTATTATGTGCCCGCGGCCCAGAAAGATCCCATGTGATTTTTTCTTGCGCCTACCGCCGGGGTATGTTACACTGTATACAGGTTGTGTCCTTGCCGCACCCGGGTAAATTTCAAACTATTTTTGACCCTTTGAAATTTACATCCACAAAACAGAAGGGAAGCCCCGACGGTTTCCTTTCCTTCCTCCTGTCCTCCGGACCTTGAAGGCCAAGGTCTAACGGTGAAACGCCGTATTTTCCTATTTTGAAAGGAGTCCAAATCCGATGAAACAGGCTATTTCCACCTCCAACGCCCCCGCCGCCCTGGGGCCTTACTCCCAGGCCGTCCAGGTGGGCAATCTGCTGTTCCTCTCCGGCCAGGTGCCCATTGACCCCGCCACCGGTTCCGTGGTGGAGGGCGGCATCCAGGAGCAGGCCCGCCAGTCCCTCACCAACCTGAAGGCCATCCTCAACGAGGCCGGCACCAACATGGGCGCTGTGGTCAAGACCACCGTCTTCCTCAAGAGCATGGACGACTTCGCCGCCATGAACGAGGTGTACGCCCAGTTCTTCCAGCAGCCCTATCCCGCCCGCTCCGCCGTCCAGGTGGCCAAGCTGCCCAAGGACGTGCTGGTGGAGATCGAGGCCATCGCCGTCCGGTAAGCCCGCGCCTATCTTGTGCCCGCCGGCCCGGAGCGATACAATTTCCGGTGTTCCGGCGGGTTTTCCTTCTTTTCCGCGTATTTTTTCCGGAAAGGGCTTGCATTTGGTGCGGTTTTATGGTATCTTTTACTTTGCGTCCGGTCCCCGGGCGGATTTCAGATTTTTCGCCCTCAGGGCTTTGAAAGGAACGATGACTCGTATGAATATGGCGCTTACTGTGATCCAGGTGCTGCTGTCTCTGGCCCTGGTGGCGATCGTGATGCTCCAGTCCGGCAAGAGCGCCGGCCTCTCCGGTGCCATCTCCGGCGCCGCCGACACCTTCCTGTCCAAGAACAAGGCCAAGACCGTGGACGCCAAGCTGGCCAAGGCCACCAAGTGGGTCGCCATCCTGTGGGTGGTACTGACTGTGGTGCTGTGCGTCATCCAGTAATCCGTATTTGCTTCGAAACGCCCCCTGTCCGCGGACAGGGGGCGTTTTTCGTCCATCCGCGCCCCGGCGTTCTCTCCCCGCAGCTTCTTCCCCTGTTGCAAGCCGCCCCATTTTATGGTATAAGTAACATATGTAACACCACACAGAGAGAGGTGGCACCGATGGAACTTACCCCGGAAAAACAGGCCCGTCTGGCCCATGTGGCCCGCCGCTATTACCTGGAGGACTGGAAGCAGATCGACATCGCCCATGAGCTGGGGGTGTCCCGCCCCCTGATCAGCCGGATGCTGACGGAAGCGCGGGAGCTTGGCGTGGTGGAGATCCTGGTGCACGAGCCCGGCGAAGGGCGGGCGCGCCTGCTGGACCGGCTGCGGCAGTTCAGCTCCATTCAGGGGGGCGTCCTGGTGGAGGACGGGGGAGACGACGACGCCACCAACCGGCTGCTCTCCCAGGGGGCCGTGGACGTGCTCCGGCAGATCGGCACCCGCAGCCTGGGGGTGGGCTGGGGGTACCTGATCGGACAGCTGGTGACCTGGCTGGAGGAGAATCCCCAGCCAAACAGCTCCGTCACCGATATTTGTCCCCTGGTGGGCAACGCCAGCATCCCCGCCCGGAATTACCAGTCCAACGAAAACGTCCGGCTGATGGCCCAGCAGCTGGGCGCGGTCCCCCATTTTCTGTACCTCCCGGCCCTGCCGGACAATCTGGAGGAGAAGCAGCTGCTGTGCTCCACCGAGGTCTACCGCCAGATCGATCAGCAGTGGGAGGGGCTGGACACGGCGCTGGTCAATATCGGCAACTACCCCTCCAGCCCCGACTTTGCCTCCCTGGTCCGGTACGGCAGCCTCCTTCAGCAGCAGCACGCCTGCGGGCGGATGCTGGTCTACTACTTCAACGAGGCGGGGACGGTGATCCAGTCGGAGCAGGATTTTGCCATCCAGATCCCCCTGGATACGCTGAAGCGCTGCCCCAATATCATCGGCGTCTGCTCCGCCAACACCAGCGCGAAGGCCCTGCGGGGGGCGCTCCGGTCCGGAGTCTTCACCCACATCGTGGCCCGGGCGTCGCTGGCGCAGACACTGTTCGGCCAGGATTAACATATGTAACTTCCCGTACGAGATCTTCTCTCGCCGGGAAGTTATTTTTTGAGCATTTTCTATAAAATTCCGAATATCAATCTATCAAATACAGAGAAAAGGACCAAGCCGCATTGATTTTTACCGTCCTTTGATGTAACATTTATGCACAGATGTAACAGGTAAACTGACAAATAAGAGGAGGTGAAACCCTATGACAAAGAGCGAATTCGCGGCGCGGCTGAAGCACGCTGGCGCGGCGGTCATCGCCGCCGAGGCGGAGCTCACCGCCATCGACTCCAAATTCGGCGACGCCGACCACGGCCTTACCATGACCAAGATCGCCAAAGCCATCACCGCCGCGGTGGAGGAGTCGGAGGGCGGCATCCAGTCCATGCTGGACGACGCCGCCATGGCGGTCATGTCCCTGAACGGCGGCAGCGCCGTCCCCCTGTGGAACACCTGGCTGGACGGCATGCAGGAGGAGGCCCCCGAGGGCGAGGAGATCGATGTGGCCGGACTCAAGGCCATCTTCGCCAAGGCCTTTGAGGAGATCGACGACATGTCCGGCGCCAAGGTGGGGGACAAGACCATGATGGACGCCCTGATCCCCGCCAGCGAGGCCATCGCCGCCTACGAGGGCAGCGACGAGAACGAACTGTTCGCCGCCGCCGCCCAGGCCGCCGCCCAGGGCGCGGAAAACTCCAAGAACTTCGTGTCCAAGTTCGGCCGGGCCAAGAGCTACGGCACCCAGACCATCGACACCCCGGACGCGGGCGCCACATCCATGTCCTATTTCTTCCAGGGGCTGGCGCAGGCCTGAGCCCATATGACCGATTTCAAGTGGGAGGTACCGCAATATGAAAATGAAAAAATTTATCAACGCCCCCGAGACCATCACCGATGAGGAACTGACCGGCCTGGGCCTGGCCTACCCCGACATTCTGGACGTGGACGGCCATCTGGTCATCAGCAAGGACCTGGCCAATGCCGACCGGGTCACCATCGTCACCTACGGCGGCTCCGGCCACGAGCCCGCCCAGGCGGGCTTCGTGGGTAAGGGCATGCTGGACGTCCAGGCGGTGGGCGACATCTTCGCCGCCCCCAACGGCCAGCTGGTCTTCGACGCCATGAAGCTGGCCGACAAGGGCCACGGCGTCCTGCTGCTGACTCTGAACTACGCCGGCGACCAGCTGGCCGGCAAGCAGGCCATGAAGCTGGCCAAGAAGGCGGGGCTCAACGTGCGCCAGGTGGTCACCGGCGAGGAGATCCAGTACGATCCCAACGGCGAGGACAACAAGCGCGGCCTGGCCGGCGCGGTGGCCCTGTACCACATCGCCGCCGCCGCCGCCCGGGAGGGCAAGACCCTGGACGAGGTGGCCGAGATCGCCCAGCACTACGCCGACAACATGGCCTCCATCACCGTCAAATCCACCGACGCCACCCATCCCCAGAACGGCATGTCCTTCGGCGACCTGGGGGAGACCGACCTGATGGAGATCGGCGCCGGCCAGCACGGCGAGGGCGGCGGCATCCGGGTGCCCATGGCCTCCTCCAAGGACACTGTGGCCGCTGTGGCCGAGGCCCTGTGCAAGAATCTGGACCTGAAGGCCGGCGACAAGGCCTTTGTCATGATCAACGGCTGCGGCGCCACCACCATGATGGAGATGCTGGTGCTGTTCAAGGACACTGTGGAGTTCCTGAAGGCCAAGGGCGTGGAAGTGGTGGCCAGCATGGTGGGCGAGATCCTCACGGTTCAGGAGGCCGGCGGCTTCCAGATGAACATCGCCAAGTGGGACGAGGAGACCCTCCGCCTGTGGAACACCCCCTGTCACACCCCCGCCTACAGCAAGGAGTAAGCCATGGCCGACAACATTGGAAACAAGGCGGCCCACGACTACCATCTGGACGTACCGCCGGTGATGGACGGCTTCTACGTAAAGGGCGCCGCCCACTGCGACTGGGGCATGCAGAACCGCCTGTCCCGGCTGTTCGATCCCAAGTCGGGCAACACCGTCATGCTGGCCTTTGACCACGGCTACATCATGGGCCCCACCGCCGGGCTGGAGCGCATCGACCTGGTGATCCCGCCCCTGATCCCCTATGTCAACGTGCTCATGGGCACCAAGGGCATCATCCGCTCCTGCATTTCTCCCGCCGCCCAGGTGGCCAAGTGCGTCCGCGTCACCTATGACTCCACCGTTCTCTATGATGACATGTCCAACGGCGGCGGCATCGCCTGCGACATTGAAAATGCTATCCGCATGAACGCCGACTGCATGGCGGTCCAGACCTTCATCGGCGCCCCCGGCGAGTCCCGCTCCCTGGAGCTGCTGGCCCGCACCGCCGACGCGGGCACCAAATACGGCATCCCCACCCTGGGCGTGGTGGCCGTGGGCAAGCAAATGGAGCGCACCGAGAAGTTCTTCCAGCTGGCCACCCGGGTGCTGGCGGAGAACGGCGCCAACGTGGTGAAGAGCTACTACTGCGAGGGCTTTGAGCGGGTGGCCGCCGCCTGCCCGGTTCCCATCGTCATCGCCGGCGGCAAGAAGCTGCCCGAGCCGGAGGCCCTGGAGATGGCCTACCGGGCCATCGCCGAGGGCGCCCACGGCGTGGACATGGGCCGGAACATCTTCCAGTCCGACTGCCCCGCCGGCATGGCCGCCGCCATCGGCAAGGTGGTCCACGAGGGCTACACCCCCCAGCAGGCTCTGGAGGTCTACGAGACCATCAAAAACGGCTGACCGGACCGTCCCCGGCCCGGCATTTGAAAACAAATGGTATTGGAGGAAGCGTTATGTCCGCTGAGTATATGCACATCGGCATCCCCGTCACCAACCGCAAGCCCGGCATGGTCTACAACGAGGGGGCCAAGTTCTGGGTCAGCAACGTGGACGACTACGACTACAAGATCGAGTACCTGAAATTTGAGGAGGGCACCCCCTTCCCCGAGGAGATCCACCGCAACCCCCACGTGGCCTATAAGGTGGACGACCTGGAGAAGTACATCGCCGACGCCGACAGCGTCATCTGCGGCCCCATGCCCGCCAACGACAAGGGCGACCGCCTGGCCTTCGTGTGGAAGGACGGCGCCATTCTGGAGCTGTACCAGGAGGCCTGAGTCCTGAATAATGGGATACCGCCCCGGCCGGGTAGGCCGGGGCGGTATCTTTTCACGGCGGGGGCGAGCCCCCGCCCTACCCAAAGCGGCCGGCCCGCCGCTCCGGTCCCGGCGGGCGCGGCAAGCCGTGTCCTTACCCGCTTGGCGCCCACCCCGCCGCAGGGGCGGCCACACGGGGCCGCCCGCAAAATACCGGGACCGTCATCCAAATGTGCCCTGTAGGGCCCGATGCCCCCATCGGGCCGCGGCTCCGCCGCAGCAAAAAACGCCCCGTCCGGCCATGGGCCGGACGGGGCGTACCTGTTACATCTCGTGGCTGTTCAGCAGGGACTGCTTGATGTCCCACAGCTTCTGGGACAGGTCCACATAGTAGTTGTGGGGGTTCTCGAAGCGCTTGACCTCGTCCCACAGGGCGTCCACCTGCCGCTGGCAGTAGGCCCGGCTGGTCTGGAGGTCGGGCACCTCATACACCAGCTCGCCCCCCTGGAAGATGGGCACCAGCAGCTCCTTGGCCTCGATGTCGGTAAACACCTTCCGCTTCCAGGTGGCGTCGGGGTCGAAGAGCTCCAGGGGCTGGTCGAAGTCGAACTCCTCGTCGTGGAGGCAGATCAGGTCGGCCTCCGCCTTGCCCGTGTCCTTGGAGAAGATGCGGTACACCTTCTTGAAGTGGGGAGTGGTGATCTTGGCGGGATTCTCGCTGATCTTGATCTTGGGGATGATGTTGCCCTGGTCATCCTCGATGGCGGCCAGCTTGTACACGCCGCCGAACACCGGCTCAGACCGGGAGGTGATGAGCCGCTCGCCCACGCCGAAGGAGTCGATGCGGGCCCCCTGGCGGACCAGGTCCCGGATGATGTACTCGTCCAGGGCGTTGGAGGCGAAGATCTTGCACTCGGTGAGGCCGGCCTCGTCCAGCATCTGGCGGGCCTTCTGGGACAGGTAGGTCAGGTCGCCGGAGTCCAGGCGGATGCCGCACTTGGTGATGCCCTTGGGCAGAAGCACCTCTTGAAAGGCCCGGATGGCGTTGGGCACGCCGGACTTGAGCACGTTGTAGGTGTCCACCAGCAGGGTGGCGTTGGTGGGGTACAGCTCGCAGTAGGTCTTGAAGGCGGTGTACTCGTCGGGGAACATCTGGACCCAGGAGTGGGCCATGGTGCCGGTGGCGGGGGAGCCGTAGCGCTGGTCGGCCATGGTGCAGGCGGTGGCGGAGCAGCCGGCGATATAGCTGGCCCGGGCGCCCAGCAGGGCGCCGTCCGAGCCCTGGGCCCGGCGGGAACCGAACTCCGCCACGGGGCGGCCCTCGGCGGCCCGGACGATGCGGTTGGACTTGGTGGCGATGAGGCTCTGGTGGTTCAGGGTCAGCAGGATGAAGGTCTCCACAAACTGGGCCTGAATGGCGGGGGCTCGGACGGTGAGCAGGGGCTCGCCGGGGAAGACCGGGGTGCCCTCGGGGACAGCCCAGATGTCGCCGGTGAACTTAAAGTTCCGCAGGAAGTCCAAAAACTCCTCGCTGAAGCAGCCCTTGGAGCGGAGGTAGGCGATGTCCTCCTCGTCAAACCGCAGGTCCTGGATATACTCCACCACCTGGGCCAGGCCGGCGGCCAGAGAGAAGCCGGCCTTGTCGGGCACGGAGCGGTAAAACACGTCGAAGTAGCAGATCCGGTCCTTCAGGCCGGTCTGAAAATAGCCGTTGGCCATGGTCAGCTCGTAAAAATCGCACAGCATGGTCAGGTTCGTTTTGGCCTTCATGGCAGGGAAGCCTCCTTAAAAAAAGAGGGTGACAAGACACCCCAGGTTGTCCCTATTATAATGCGCCCCGGGGAAAAAGGCAAGGAAAAGGCCAAAAAAAGCGGGAAAAGAATTGGCCGGACAGGGGAGTGAAGGCTCCCCGTTCGGGGCATACTGGCTGTGCATCCATATTCTGCACCAAGGAGGCGCTGTCATGTCCGATCAGACCCAGGCTTTTCTCCACAGCCAGACCAAGGAAAACCTGATGCGGGCCTTCGCCGGGGAGAGCCAGGCCCGGAACCGCTACACCATCGCCGCCGGCATCGCCCACAAGGCGGGGCTGGCCGTCATTCAGGGGATCTTCCTGTTCACCGCCGAGCAGGAGAAGTCCCACGCCAAGCAGTTCTACCGCCAGCTCCACGACCTGGGCGGCCAGACCATCCGGGTGGACGGGACCTACCCCGTGGACCTCTACTCGGACCTGCTGGACTACCTGCGGGCCGCCCAGCACAACGAGTACCAGGAGTGGGAGCACGACTACAAGCACTTTGCCGACACCGCTATGTCCGAGGGCTTCCCCCTGGTAGGCAAGCTGTTTGAAAACATCGCCCGGGTGGAGCAGACCCACGGAGACCGGTTCGGCCGGTTTGCCGACCTGCTGGAAAAGGAGCGGCTGTTCTGCTCGGAGGTGGAGGTCCAGTGGACCTGCCTGCACTGCGGCTGGGTGGTCACCTCCACCGCCGCCCCCGCCCAGTGCCCCGTCTGCCGCCACCCCCAGGGCTACTTCGTCCGGGTGGAGCTGGCGCCCTGGTCTTAGCAGAGGAAGCGCCCGGGAGCCCGGGCGCTTTTTCATTTGTCCGCCTGCCGGCGGACGTGGATTTTCAAAATTTGCCGAATATATCCCGGCACAGTATAGCAATTCTCCTGCGCCAAAATCTTTAGCTGTTCATACAACTCCCGCGGCATGGATACGCTGACTTTTTTCTTGCACTCCTCTTTCATATCCGTCACCTCACAGTAATGTTACTGCATTTTGTTGTAAATGTAAATACAACATTTTGAGGTAAACTATACTCTTTATGAGGTGATCCCCATGTATCAGCGCATCAAAGACCTTAGGGAAGATTCCGACCTCTCTCAAGCCCAGGTCGCGTCTCATCTCCACTGCTCCCAGCAGGCATACAGCAACTATGAACTGGGCCAGCGGGACATTCCTTCCGCCGTACTGATCCAGTTGGCAGTGTTCCACCATACCAGTGTGGATTACCTGCTGGGCCTGACTGATGTCCGCGAGCCATATCCCCGGGCATAGGCGGGCGCATCGTGATGTGCCCCTGCTCCGGCGAAACGGCCCGGTGAGGGCACCGGGCCCTACAGGATGCGCGTCATCCCTGTTGTTGTCCCCGGTCCACCCACTGCGTAGGGCCCGATGCCCCCATCGGGCCGCATGTTCCCTTTTCATCCTGCCGTTTAAAAAGCGGCCGCCCACCGGGCGGCCGCTTTTTTTATCTGCTTTTATTTGATCTCGTAATCCCGGCCGAACTGGAGCTCGCCAAAATCGATGCGGCTGCCCCGGGCGGACCGAGGCTCCTGGGGCTCCTCCTCATCCTCCTGGAACTCCTCCCCGGAGACAGGGGGAAACTCGGCGGTGTCCGTCAGGTCCTCCTGGGGCTCCTCCGCCTGCTTGGCCCGCAGGTTCTCGGCGGTGGCGTCGGCCATGGCCTGCGCCAGCAGGCGCTGGACATTGTCGTCGATCTCCTCGACAGCCTCCTCCACCGGGTCGGCGCTCTGCGCGGCGCCGGCGGGGCACAGGTCGGCCAGCTTGTCCAGGAATTCCGTCTGTCCGGCCTGGAGGGCGCGCACCTTCTCCACAAAGGAAGCGGTGGCCCGCTGGGCCTCCTGGAGGCGGTAGGCCTCCGCCGTCAGCTCCTTGTTGACCTCCTCTTTGCGGCGCAGGGCCTCGCCCTCCGCCTCCCGGAGAATGTCGGCCTTCCTCTGCTCGGCCTCCTTCACCAGGTCGTCGGCCATCCGCTGGGCGGTCATCAGGGCCTTGCGCATGGCCTCCTCGGTGGAGCGGTACTCCTCCACCTTGTCCACCAGCACCTTCATCTTGCTTTTCAGCACCGCGTTCTCGCTGTACAGGGTGGAGTAATCCCCGGTGAGCACATCCAGGAATTCGTCCACCTGGGCCATGTTATAGCCGCCGAAGGACGCCTTCTGGAAGGCGCGCTCGGATACTTCCTGCGGAGTCAGCATAAAAATCCCTCCGATTCAAAATTACAGGGACAGGCTGTGGTCTGTCTGTCTCAAAAATACAGCCCGTTGTTTTCCAATTCATCGATCAGGTCGCCCAGGATGTCCACGTTATAGGGCGTGATGATGTAGGTGGAAATGGCCGCCCCACCCGATGCTCCGCATCGTGCGGGGACCCCTGGATTCTAAAATCCTCGGGCGAAATCAATTCGCCCTGCGGAAATTCTCCGGGCCTGCGGCCCTCCGAATTTACGGCGCCTCCCGGCGCCGCCCCATCTGCGATGGGGCCCCGGTGGCCATCTCAGAAGTAGAGCCCGTTGTTTTCCAATTCATCGATCAGGTCGCCCAGGATGTCCACGTTATAGGGCGTGATGATGTAGGTGGAGATGGCCACCTTCTTGATCTTGCCCTCGTTGGCGTAGGCCACGCCGGAGAGGAAGTCCAGCAGGCGGCGGGCGATCTCCTTGTTGGTGGACTCCAGGTTGAGCACCACGGTGCGCTTCTCCCTCAAGTGGTCGGCGATGGCGGAGGCGTCCTCAAACTTCTCCGGCTTCACCAGCACCACCTGGAGCTGGGTGGCCGCCCGGATGTTCACCACCTTGTTGCTGCGCCGCTCCTCGTCGCCGGGGACATAGGCGCTCTCCGTGCGGGCCAGGCGGTCGCCGCGCTCGGCGCGGTCGTTCCGCTCCCGGCGCTCCACAGGGCGGGGGGACACGTCGAAGTCGTCCTCAAACTCGTCTTCTTCCTCATCCTCATAGGGGTGGGCCAGTCTCTTGAATTCATCAAAGATTCCCATGGCAGCTTCCTCTTTTCTTTGGCAGGTCTATCATACCGCGTCCGTGGGGCCTCAGCGGGCCGCTCCCATGGGGGGCCGGGGACCAAACAGGGCGGTGCCCACCCGGACCAGGGTGGCCCCTTCCCGGATGGCGTCCTCATAGTCTCCGCTCATACCCATGGACAGACAATCCATATCAGTTTGATTATCCGACATTTTTTCCCTTATGTCAACAAAAAGCTGACGCATGGCGGCAAAATATGGCCGGTTGGCCCCCGGCTCCGGAGAGATGGGGGGAATGGCCATCAGGCCCCGGAGACGCAGGTGTCCCAGGCTCTGGGCCAGCTCCGCCAGGGCGGGCACCTCCTCCGGCATGCAGCCTCCCTTGCTCTCCTCCCTGGCGATATTTACCTCCAGCAGGATGTCCTGCCGGATACCCAGCTTGTCCGCCTGAGCGTCGATGGCCCGGAGCAGCCGCTCCGAGTCCACCGAGTGGATCAGCTCCACCTTGCCCACCACCTGCTTGACCTTGTTGGTCTGGAGGTGGCCAATGAAGTGGACCCGGGCCCCGGCGTAAGCGTCCGCCTCCAGGTGGGCGGTGAGTTCCTGGACCCGGTTTTCTCCGCAGACCCGGATGCCCGCGGCGATGGCGGCCCGGATGGCGTCGTCGGTCTGCACCTTGGTGGCGGCGCACAGGGTGACCTCTTTCGGGTCCCGCCCCGCGGCCAGGGCCGCGGCTTCGATCTTGGCCTGAACAGCCTGAACATGCTCCTTGATACCCATAAAAATCCTTCTCTCTGTCTGGCGCTGTGGTTTTATCCTTTGCCGCCCTCAGGCGGTTATTCCCAATATGAGATCTCCCGCAGGCGCGGCCCGATGGGGGCATCGGGTCCTTAATACTCCAACAATTGCCCGTCGTACAGCCCGGTGCCCTGGACGATGATCTCGTCCCCGGCCCGGAGGGCGCTGCTGCCCGACCCGGCGGCCCGGACCACATAGTAGCCGCCGCCCTCGGTGACCACCTCGATCCGCTTGAACTCCACCCGTCCCCCCACCAGGGCGTAGACCCCCAGGCGGTTCTCCTCCACGGTCTCCCCGGTGGACTTGTCCTCATAGGTCACGGTGACCATGCGCACCGCCTCCTTGGGCACCCGGAGGCCGGACCAGCTGTCAAAGATCAGCTCCGCCGTCTGGCGGCGCAGCAGGGTGGTCCGGGCCAGGTAGCGGTCGGAGGAGAAGACCACCACCGACTTGCCGTCCTCAGCCGGGCCGATCTGGTCCACCCGCATGTCCACATCCTGGGAAAAATCCCCGGTAAACCGGAGCTTGGCGGTATTTCCCTCCCGGAGCCGCCGGGCCACGTCCTGGGGCAGGGCAGCGGCGAAGTACCACCGGTCGGCGGTGATGAGCTTGCCCACGCCTCCGCCGCCGGCGCCGCCCCCCGCCATCAGCTCCCGGAGGGAGGAGGGGGTGAGCTGGAACACCGTCTCGGGGGTGAGCAGGCTCTCATAGCCGTCCACCAGGCTGGAAAAGATGCCCGACTGGGCGGCCTTCACCCGGGTGGTGGCGGCGGCGTTTTGCTGGCTCAGGGCGGTGTAGCTGCTCCGCAGTTCCCGGAGCCGGTCAGACAGGTCGGCGGAGGTCACTCCGTCGCCGTAAGTGTAGCCCCGCTTGAGCACGCTGCTCTTGACGGTGCGCACCTGCTCCTCCAGGTCGTTGTAGTCCCCCAGGGCGGAGGCGGAGCGCAGGGCTACCACCGCCTGGAGGATGTCCTCGTCCAGCCGGGCGGCGGACTCCACGTTCCCCGCGTCGTAGACGGCGTACTCCAGCACCCGGATCTCCTGCTCCAGGGCGTCCAGCTCCGCCTGGTCGGCCTGGGCCTGGCTGTCCCGGTAGACCAGGGCCACAGTCTGGCCCACGCCCACCTTTTCCCCCTCGCCCCGGGTCACTTCCACGATGCCCCCCTCGGCGGTGAGCACCTGTTCCTTCCGGACCAGGATCCCGTCGGCCTCCACGCTGTCGTTGGCGGTGTACTGGTAGGCCAGGGTGGTGGTGTAGGGGTCGTCCAGGGTCCGGAAGGCGTAAAATCCGAAGTAGACACACAGGGCGGCGGCAATGGCCACCATCACAAAGGTGATGAGGGATTTTCCTTGCTTCATGGCTGTTCTCTCTTTCTTTCAGCGGGGGTGGAGGTCCCTTCCCGGGGGCCGGAGCTCAGTCGCCGCCGCCCGGTTCGGTAAAGGGCACGGGGCGCTCCGGCGTAATGGTGGAGATGGCGTGCTTGTAAATGAACATCTGCTTTCCGTCGCTGGTCAGTACCACGGAAAAGGCGTCGAAGCCGGTGACATAGCCCCGCATCTGGAACCCGTTCATGAGAAAGACGGTGACAGGGCGGCGCTCCCGGCGCAGCTGGGTGAGAAAGATTTCCTGAAGGTTGTTGGTTTTCGGCATAAGTAGCACTCCTTTTTCTGTACGGGCCAGGAGTTTGCGGACGCATTGCTCTCGACGGCTCCGCGCTTCTGCTTGTCACGCTGCGCCCGCTCACAACGGCTCCGCGCTTCTCTCGGCCCTGAGTGCCCTTATCCTATACCAAATTCTGCCATATATTCTGTCGAAGCCTGACAGGTCCTCTCAAAATCCGGTTTTTCCCCCCAGAGCAGCCATTTGGCCCCCCGGTTCCGGCGGAACCAGGTGAGCTGCCGCTTGGCGTACTGGCGGGAGCGGAGCTTGATCTCCTCCGCCGCGGCCCGGACGTCCCCGCCCCCCCGGAGGGCGGCGGCCATCTCCTTGTAGCCAATGGCCTGCATGGAGGTGCACCGTTCGGGCACGCCGCTGTTCAGCAGGGCGCGGACCTCCTCCACCAGCCCCTGGGCCATCATCACATCCACCCGGCGGTCGATGCGCGCCCACATGTCCTCCCGGCGCTCAAAGCCCAGGGTGAGGGTCAGGGCGTCGTACCGGGGCGGGATGGCCCTGGTCTCCGCGTTGTGCTGAGTGATGGTCTTTCCGGTGGACATCCACACCTCCAGGGCCCGGACGATCCGCTTTTCGTCGTTGGGGTGGAGCCGGGCGGCGGTGTCCGGGTCCACCCGGGACAGCTCCGCCAGCAGGGCCTGCCCCCCCTCGGTCCGCATCCGCTCCTCCAGTTCCCCCCGCAGGGGGCTTTCCGGCGCAAAGGCGGCGAAGGTCCGGCCGGACAGCAGGGAATCCACATACAGCCCCGTCCCCCCGGCCAGGATGGGCAGCTTCCCCCGGGCCAAAATATCGTCCACACAGCGGGCGGCCATGTCCACATACCGGGCCACGGAGAAGTCCTCCTCCGGATCGGCCACGTCGATCATGTGGTGGGGAACGCCGCCCATCTCCTCCGCCGTGGGCTTGGCGGTGCCGATGTCCATGCGGCGGTAGACCTGCATGGAGTCGGCGGACACCACCTCGCCGTTGTGGCGGAGGGCCAGCTCCACCGCCAGCTTGGTCTTACCCGAGGCGGTGGGGCCGGTGATGACTAAAATTTTCGGGGGCATGGCCCCACCTCCTTTGCATGGAAATTCTTGGGGCGGCGGGGGCAAGCCCCCGCCCTACAACAGATTGCCCGTCAGGCCCGCTTGAACTGCTTCTCCAGCTCCTTTTTGGTCAGCTGGATGGCCACGGGACGGCCGTGGGGGCAATATTTTTCCCCAGCGGCCAGAGCCCGTTGGGGCCCCGTTTTATTTTGTCCTCGGGCGGAAGTGAATTCCGCGCTGCGGCGGCTGCGCCTATAAAATATTGCCCGTCAGGCCCGCTTGAACTGCTTCTCCAGCTCCTTTTTCGTCAGCTGGATGGCCACGGGACGGCCATGGGGGC
>Ga0129308_1001063_pt1 | contig 32145 bp, 32 predicted proteins | sample L827metagenome_FD_94440 | JGI IMG/M metagenome (GOLD analysis project Ga0129308, IMG submission 94440) | Ring-tailed lemur group fecal microbial communities from Wisconsin, USA - L827 metagenome | ecosystem: Host-associated > Mammals > Digestive system > Large intestine > Fecal | place: USA...
AAGAAGCTCTGTTTGTCAATTTGAGCGGGGACCGAATGTCCCGACAGGGATTTTGGAAGATTATAAAATATTACCAGGAAAAGGCAAAAATCAAAAAGGATATTACGCCCCATACTCTTCGGCATAGCTTCGCTGCCCATCTATTGGAAAATGGCGCCGATCTCCGGTCTATCCAGGAAATGCTGGGACACAGCGACATCTCTTCTACGCAGATTTATGCACAGCTTGTGAAACAAAACCTGAAAAGTGTATACCATAAATATCATCCGAAGGCATGATAGAATCTCTGAACTTTCAAAAAATACGGCTGCGCAGTAACAACTGCGCAGCCGCATTTTTGTCAATTTTTTTAACCGTTCGTCATGGCCTCAAGAATTTGGAATTGTTGTGCATTGATGGTCTTCTTCATGGAAAGCCCTTCTTCAATATCGACATCAATCAAATTCGCATTTTTTACACAGATTACGCGATTTGTCTTGCCGCTGGCCAATGTCTCAACGGCGCAGAAGCCCATTTTCGTACCCATTACGCGGTCACGTGCGCTGGGGGAGCCGCCTCTTTGAATATGGCCCAAAACTGTGACACGCGGATCCAAATCGATAGATTCCCTAATTTTTGCAGCGATATCAAATGCGCTTCCAGCACCCTCTGCAACCACAACCATATAATGCGTTTTACCATTCAACCTGGCGTTTCGAATTTTTTCGATCACATCCGCTTCAAAATTCAGAGGTTTTTCTGGAACCAGTACAGCAGTAGCGCCAACGGCCAGACCAACATATAGCGCAAGGTGGCCTGCCGCACGGCCCATGACTTCCACAACAGAGCAGCGCTCGTGGGATTGCATCGTATCCCGCAGCTTATCGATTGCTTCAACCGCAGTGTTTGCCGCGGTGTCGAAGCCGATGGTATAATCCGTACAGACGATGTCGTTATCAATTGTCGCAGGAATTCCAACTACTGAAACGCCGTGCTTGGCGATTGCCTGGGCGCCGCGGAATGTACCATCGCCGCCAATCGCAACAATTCCGTCAAGGCCGAGCAGTTTGCAGGTGGCAACGGCTTTTTTCTGTCCTTCCTCCGTCCGGAATTCTTCGCTTCTTGCTGTGTAAAGAATGGTGCCGCCGCGATTGATAATGTGGGAGACACTGTTCACGTTCATCCTCTGGACGTCGCCCGTAATTAGCCCCTGCCAGCCGCGGCGAATACCGATGCATTCAATATTTTTAGCAAGGCACGAACGAACCACGGCGCGTACCGCCGCATTCATACCAGGCGCGTCTCCGCCGCTGGTGAGCACTCCGATTCTACGAATCACGGTTTCATTTTCCATAGAACACACCTCGTTGCTTATTTTTGCTCAATTCTATCTCCTTTTTCAAATAAAGTAAAGAGCAAAATTGAATAATATCTGTGAATGATTTGTAAATACCTTTTGGTCATGCTTGAATATGCGGCCAAAACGTATATAATAAGGAAAAACGGAGGAAAGGGAATGGAACATATGGATGACATCAAGCAAGCTGTGAAAAATTTTCGGGCAGGGCTCACGTTTGCCGCGCTGATTTTAATTGCTGCAGGCGTCATTTTTTTGGCATTTCCAGAATCGTGTAGTCACATCATTGCGTATATCATTGGCATTGTCTGTTTAATTGGCGGCATTTCGTCCATTGTCTCTTATTTTAAGATTCAGTGGAAAACACCTTTCAGTTCCTTCGGATTTGTGCAGGGAACCGCATTGGCTATCGTTGGAATTTTTATTTTAATCAATCCTGAGTTTTTAATTGGTTTCCTGACGTCTATTCTTGGAATTGTGCTGATTGTTGACGGCGTGCTTAAATTGCAATATGCGATTGATTTATTGCGGATAAAGCTGTCAGGCTGGGTGTTTATTCTGATCCTGGCAATTGTATCTGCCATTCTTGGAATTTTGACGCTCTATAATCCTTTTGCGACCGCAAATGCGCTGATGATTTTTATCGGTGTCTCGCTCCTTGTGGACGGAGCTGCAGATCTTGGTACAATTGTATATGTCGGCATCGGTGTAAAACGACTGAAAAAGAAGATAAATGATGCCGCGGCCATCGATGCAGAAATTACTGAGGATGATTAAAAAACATCTTTTTAATTTAAGCCGGCAAAAAATCGTATTTCCTTTGATTTTTTGCCGGCTTTATTTTTACCGTCTGGAATCGATATATTTACAGATAGAAAAGAAACAGCAAACCGATCAGCAGGGAAGTGGCCCCCAGAACAAGTCCAGCAATGCCAAAACCATTTCGTGATTTTTTGATGCCCATCAGGCTAAAAATAATCGCCAGTATATCCGGAATCAAAAGGACTGTCAATGTAAGATAACTGACAATACCAAGGAGAAAGCCAACGATAGAATTTGCATTCGCGCAACGTTTAGAGGTTGCGGGCCGTTGGAAGTTGTCTGCCATTGAAGATCTGCTTGTTTCAAAGGACGCAGCCCAAGATGGGTCGACATCGGAACAATATGTATACCTATTGGGAAACAAGCAAACATCATTCTCTGCGCAGTATTTGATTCGTTTAATTGATACATAATATAATCCCAAAAGGAAAATCAGAAAAGCAAGCAGCGTAGCCATGGAATCATACATCAAGAGCGCATCAGCGAGTCCGTGAATCACAAACGGGACAAGAAAAGCTTCGCCCATATGGCTGCGGGATTCATTGTAGTCCTGTTCGCAATCTGCCTGCTTTGCAAGTCCATAGTGAAAGCCCATAAATACGCCGCAAAATGCGTGGAGTGGAACAGAGGTAAATGCACGGAGAATCGCTGTGGATATACCATACTGATAGACATAAAGGACGTTTTCCACCATTGCAAAGCCCAGGGATACAGAGACCGCATAGACAATTGCATCATAACGATAGTTGAATTCCTTGTTCCGCCAAGTTCCCAATCGCAGGAAGAGGAGCTTCAAGCCTTCTTCAACCAATGCCGCACAGAAAAAAGCGTCAACGGTGGCACGTAAAAGCCGACTGGAAAATATCGACACGAAATACTTGTCAATTGCCAGTTCCAGAAAAATCGCCAGAGGAATCAAAAAGAAGCCGAAAAAAACGAGTTTTAAAATGAGACTGACCGGTTCACGTTCTATGCGATCGCTTGTATAGATTTTAAATAAAATAACCAGACCGGGAACCAACGCCAAGAAGAGCAAAAATTCATATGAACGGAGCATAAGTTAACCACCCGCGAAAAAATATCATAGCGTTTCATAGAGAAGAGAAGCCTTGCCAAATTGAGCGCCACTGACAGCGGCTCTGCAACAAAACAAATATTTTGTTGAGTTCGGCGGAGCAGGGCGCTTTCTTTTTTGGCCTTATAGAACGCAACAAAATAACAGATGTTTTGTTGCGCTCGTGGAAATCTTATGCGCGACTGTTGGGCGCAATCCGGGGCCAAAAAAGATGCGGCCCGGGCGGATGAACCTCGCCCGGACCGCAAGACGATGGTAATATACCAGCCGTCGGACCATTTAGAGCATATCACGTTTTTCTTCTTTTGTCAAGCCCATTTTGACCTCCGATTCATGATGGGAATGAGGTTCTGCCCCGGCGCGGCGAAGCCGCAGCCGGGGCATGAAACCTCGCCGGGACCGGCCACGCAGCGGAAGCCGCACCAACGGCAGCCAGAGGACCGCTTCCCCCGGAGGGGGAACGGGAAGGGGGCGAATCCCCGAGGAGCAACCGCCACCAAAAAACGGGGCCGAGGGGCGCGCGCGAAAAAAGGCGCGGCTTGCCGCGCCCTGCGCCCCCGGCCCCGGGAGGAGCAAGGCCCTAGACCCTCTGAGAGGGCAGAGCACGGCCAAGGGCCGCCAGCCCCAGGGGGACCGCGCCAAACGCCGCCGGGGGAGGCCCCAGGCCGCCGCGACGGGGCCAACGGGGCCGGGCAGCCCGGCCGAGGCGCAGCGCAGCAAGCCGAGCGGGGGCAGACCGCCCCCGGGACCCCGCGGCAGCCGACGCGGACCCGCATACCGCTTTAAGGGGCCGCGGCGGCCGGACCGCGCCGCCGGAAAGGCCCGACGAAAGCCAAGCCAAGAGCGGCGCGGGACGTAGGCCCGGGGGGGCAGGCGGAAAGGGCCGCAGCGACGGGCGGCGGCCCCGGCGGCCCGCCGATTCCAGGCGGCCCGCCGGGGGTTAAAAGCGGAGCGACAGCGAAGCCCGCCGCATACATTGTTTTTGCGAGGAGGCCCGGAACACGGCGGCAAAGCCAGACCGCTTGGCAGCACGGCACAGGGCAGCGACGCTAGACACCTTGCCCGGGCCAACGAGCGCGGCGGCGGCCGCCCCGACGGCGCGAACGCCGGAGGGGCGAAAAGCCGGCCGCCGCCGGATGCGGCGCAGAACCTTCCGGGGCCGCAGAAACAGCGGCAGCAGGACCGGAGGGCCAAGGCCGCCGACGGCCCGCCCACGGAGCGCCGCAGCGCCCGACAGGGCGCAGCGAGGCCCGAAGGGCCGAAGCCAGCGCGGCGGCACCCAACAGCCCGCCGCGCGGCGGCGCGGCCGGAGGCCGCGTCTGTTGGTTGGCGGGGCGGCTCCTTGTATGCCGGTTATGGGGCCTTGTGCCCCATATTGGCCGCCCGGCGGCCAATGCAGGCCCCCGGCCCCACCTTTCAGCGATTATGCTCTATTACTTGATACAGGGACAAAATTACGTCATGGATAGCAATGATATCCAAGTACGGAAGTGTGTCATTCCGGAAGGTTATGCGGAGAAGGTTTATTACCGTAGCCGCATGAAGCTGTACCCCGACGGAGGCCGGGAGATTATGTACAGCTTGCAACCTATCTTTACCCCAGGAAGCACCGCAGAGGAAAGCCCGAAATCGCGGCGTAAAAGTAAGCCGCAACATGATGGGAATGAGGCGGAGAAGCCATGCTCTGTCTCTGGTAATCCCGGCACCGCCAAGGAATCGTCTGCCGGGCCGACCTCTGCGAACTTCGACCGTGCCCGCCGCAGAGCGCGCGCGAAAGTGCGTGATCTGGCGCTTGCGAACCATTTTCAGTGGTTCGTGACGCTGACGCTTGATTCAGCCATAGTGAACCGTTACGATATTTCTTCTTTTGGGCGGGTGTTCACTCGCTGGTTGGACAATGCCGTTCGGCGGCGCGGCCTTTCTTATGTGATCGTCCCTGAGCGCCACAAGGATGGCGCAATTCATTTTCATGGTCTTTTCAATGACGCTTTGCCGATGGTCAACTCCGGCCATACCGACGCCGCCGGGCATCCGATTTTCAATTGCACGGCTTGGAAGTTTGGTTTCTCCGCCTGTGTTCAGATTTACGGCAGCTATACGCAGGCAGTAAGCTATGTATGCAAATATATTGGAAAACAGGGGGAAAAACCTGGTGGACGCTGGTATTATTCCGGCGGAAAGTTGGAAAAACCGACGATTTTATATGGTGTTTGTGAAGACTGGGAAACTGCACAAAATGTGGCGGATGCTTTCGGCCCGCTTGATGCCGAAACATATAGCTTTGAGATTCCCGAGACGGGGAACCGGATTGGTATTATACGGCAGAATATGTAAGGAGGTGTACTATAAATGGGACTTAATATTGTGGACGGAGCGGTCTATCTTACGGCTGGGAGCGAAGACGGAAATACGGCCTTTGCTGCGATTGATTTGCTGATTCGAGAGTATAGCGAGAAGGTTAGGAAGTGCTGCACTTTCGAAGAGACAGCAAAAATGGCTGATGAGGCTGATATTTTACTGACGCTTTGCCGGGCACGACGCGCCTTGTTTGCTGATTGAGTTGACATTTTTATGAAAGTAAATTGGGTGAAAGCGAGGTGATTTTTGAACGAAATCGGACTTTTTGTTGGAAAAACAAGTCAATTTGGTTCTGGCTGCTTTGACGCCTGCAAACCGGACAGCAATTCGGGTTGCGCTTCATACTGGGCTACGAATTGGAGACGTGCTCGCGCTTCGAGCTGACCAGCTCGGAGCGCGTTTTTCCGTCCGCGAGGCGAAGACAGGGAAGGTCAAGCGTTGCGGGCTTCCCGCTGATTTGCTGGCCGAAGTTCGCGCCGGGGCCGGTGACATTTGGGCCTTTCCGGGCCGCAATCCGGAGAAGCACCGCACCCGGCAGGCGGTTTGGGCAGATGTCAAGCGGGCTGCAAAGGCATTCAGAATGCCACAAAATGTAACGCCGCATAGCGTCCGGAAACTTTACGCTGTGCGGCTCTATAAGCGGTACGGCGATCTTGATCGGGTGCGGCGGGCGCTGAACCATAATGATCTCTCCACGACGATGATCTATGCCATGGCCGATCGCCTTATGGGAATTTTTCACGATAAAGGTTGACAAGCCGGGCCGCCTGTGGTATCGTGGGAGTAGGAGGGTTTCCCGTATCAGATTCGAGCGCCACTGACAGCGGCTCTGCGAACGACAACAAAACAAATATTTTGTTGAGTTCGGCGGAGCAGGGCGCTTTCTTTTTTGGCCTTATCGAACGCAACAAAATAAAGATTTTGTTGCGTTAATAGTAGGGGTGTGATATAATGATTGCATTACAAAATGCTTGGAGGCATATTTTATGACATATCGGGATTGCCCTCAGATTCTTCGGGAATTTCTTTCTTATCACGAGACGATCAAAGCCCAGTCTCCAAAGACAGTTTCGGAATATTATTTAGATCTCCGCATGTTCTTACGTTTTGTCAGGCTCATGCGTGAAGAGCTTCCGTATCAAACGGACTTGGAAACAATTCAGATTCGCGATATTGATCTTGAATTTATTCGGTCTATCACAACAACAGACGTCTACGATTTCCTCTCGTATTTGGCGAACGACCGCGAGCTTCATTCGAACTCTACGGTCGTTGAATGCGGCCTAGGCGCTTCAGCCAGAGCAAGAAAACTTTCTGCTATCAAGTCCTTTTATAAATACTTGACTGTTCGAACAAAGCAATTGGAATATAATCCTGTAAAAGATATGGAATTCCCAAAGCTACGAAAATCTTTACCGCGATATTTGACGCTGGATGAATCAACGAGACTGCTGCAAGCCGTTAAAGGTCCTAATGCGACACGGGATTTTGCGATTCTGATGATCTTTTTGAATTGCGGTATTCGCAGATCAGAACTTGTCGGGCTGAATTTGACAGATGTCTATGAGGATCGAATCCGTGTAGTTGGCAAAGGCAATAAAGAACGAATTGTCTATATGGGTTCGCCATGCCGGCGTGCCATTGAGGCTTATCTTGTTGAACGCAACAAAATTGTTTTATCGGACAACCGCGCTCTGTTTGGCTCCCGTGATAAAAATCGAATCAGCGTGACCGCAGTTCACAGATTGGTAAAAAAGCATATGCTTGCGGCCGGTCTGGACGCCAGTCAGTTTTCTGCCCACAAGCTCCGGCATACGGCGGCGACGCTGATGCTGTCCGGTGGTGTTGACGTCAAAACGGTTCAGGAAGTTTTGGGCCATGAAAATCTGAACACGACCCAAATTTATACCCATATTGAGAACACTGAGCTGAAAATGGCCTCTGCGGCAAACCCAATTTCAAGGTTAAAAATTGAAAAAGATGAAGAAAAATGATGAAAATAATCGAAATTCCCCACTTCCCTGCTCCTTATGGTCATTAAGCGAATCCAGCATTTTATAGTGCAATCTCTATGGCTTCCCGAATATTCCGTACACGGAGCAGTGTCAGTCCTGTCGGGGGTACCACTTGATCTGTACCGCGACGCGGGATAATGCAGGTTGTAAAGCCCAATCTGGAGATTTCATTGAGCCGTTTTGAAAGGTCTGAGACGCTTCGAATCTCGCCGGTCAGACCAATCTCCCCCACAGCAGCCATCTGATCGGCAAGCGGCTTGTCGCGGAAGCTGGACGCAATGGCCAGGGACACAGGCAGATCAGCGGCCGGCTCATCCAGCCGAAGTCCACCGATTACGTTCAAATAGACATCAGAGCCGGACAGATTCATTCCTCCGCGCTTTTCCAAAACCGCCAGAAGAAGAACTGCCCGATTGAAATCAAAGCCATCCGCCGCTCTTCTGGGCACGCTGAGATTGCTTCTGGTGACCAGAGCCTGAACTTCAGCGAGAACCGGACGGCTTCCCTCCATGGGACATGCAACACAGGTACCGGATGCGCCTTTTGGACGTCCCTGCAGCAGGGCCTCAGACGGATTTGGGACTTCAATAAGGCCATCCTCTGTCATTTCAAAGACACCGATCTCATTGGTGGAACCAAACCGGTTTTTTGCCGCACGCAGCAGCCGGTAGGTTCCACTTTTGTCTCCTTCAAAGTATAAAACACAGTCAACCATGTGCTCCAGCACCTTTGGTCCCGCGATTGCGCCCTCTTTGTTGATATGACCTACGACAAATATTGTCACTCCAGTTGACTTGGAAAGCTGCAAAAGCGACATAGTACATTCTTTTACCTGAGAGATGCTGCCCGGCGCTGAGTCACTGCCGCCGTCATAGAGCGTCTGGATGGAATCGATTATCAAGATGTCCGGTTTCGTTTCTGCAGCAGCGTTCAATACCGCATCCATATTGGTCTCAGCCAAAATTAAAAGCTGCTCCGCCGATACGCTCAGCCGCTCAGCACGCATTTTTAGTTGCTTTTCACTTTCCTCGCCAGAGACATAAAGTACGCTTTGACTGCGGCACAGCTCATTGCAGATTTGGAGCAACAGGGTGGATTTGCCAATGCCTGGCGCGCCGCCGACAAGTACCAGAGAGCCACGTACACCGCCGCCGCCAAGAACCCGGTCCAGTTCTCCCATGCCCGTAGAAAAACGGATTTCGTCGCTTCCAGTGATCTCGGACAGCCGTCTTGGTTTCGACATTGCTCTGCCGGAAGAACGGGCCGCAGATCTTCCGTCCGTTTCCACATGCTCTTTCAGCGTGTTCCATGCACCGCAAGCACTGCAGCGCCCTTGCCACTTCGGCGTCTCATAGCCGCATTCTGTGCAAAAATAGGTAACCTTAGACTTCATTGGAGTTCGCCCCTCTTATGTATTCTGAAATTCCGCTGGCAATAGCAACGGAAAGCTGCTTCTGATAGTCTGCCGTGCAGAGCCTTGCGCATTCTTCTGGATTGGAGAGAAAACCGCATTCAATCAAAATTCCGGTACAGGAAATATTGTTCATAAGATATACGGTTTCCGCCGGCTTTGCAGAGCGATGATTGGTTGTATCGATGGCCTTCGCAAACAACGCCTGCATCGATTCCGCAAGTGCTTTACTGTCAGCCGTCTGCGCGTAAAAGATCTGGGTCCCATAATATTTTGCCTCTTGAAACATATTCTGATGGATGCTGACAAGCAATGCATTGGGAACGCTGTTGACAATGCTGACGCGATTCTTCAGATCGGAAACTTTTTTCTCCGAGATTGTATTGGCGCCATCCGTGTAGACTGATACATCGCTTTCACGGATCATCTGCGTTTTCTGCCCAAGCAGATGCAGCAGGTCATTGAGCCGCAGTGCAATCTCCAGATTCAGCCGGCTTTCCTGAATGCCGTCTTTTGATACTGCGCCGCCATCCTCTCCTCCATGGCCAGCATCAATTACAACCGTAACGGGACCAGCGGCGGCATCAGCGACAGACATGGCCGAAGTATAGAGATTGGCGCAAAATACAACTGCAACGGATATGGCGGTAACGATTGTAAGATAAGAAAATATGTGGCGTCTGATAAAGTTCATAGAATCCCCCCGCAGTACCTTATGAGACGCGATGGTTCAGATATACATGAAAATAACGTCGGCTTCGCAAATCGCAGGCATTTGCACCAATCGGATCATTTCGGCATAGACTGCTCTGAAACGAGTTGTTTCAAACCCTGCTTTAGGAGGTACTATCGTTGGAACAGCAGCTTTTAAGAACCATTTTGGGCAATACGGAACCAAAGAAACATGAACCAACCTGTGAGGAGAACTATAGAATGGGAACCTTGCCGGCCTGTGCGCCGCTGGCGAATCCCTATGTTCCATTTCAAAATGAAAATCCAAAGCGATACGAGGCGGAAAAAGGGCTGATTCGCGGCACGCTTTTCCCGGGTCTGGATCTCCCCTATCTTGGGATGATCAATGAGCAGGAAAAGGGCGACACAGGGCTTGCTGAGCTCCAGGCATTGGCCTTTGCAATCAATGAACTGGCTCTATATTTAGACACCCATGAAGAGGATAAAGAGGCGGCGGAGCTTTTTCAGTCTTATTCTGATCTCTACCAAAAGGGCGTCGAAACTTATCAAAAGGAGCACGGCCCGATCTATCAAATGTTCTCCGTAATGGATGGCCGCTACACCTGGACGAAGGGCCCGTGGCCCTGGGAATATAGTGCAAATGAGCATGGGGAGGACTAACGATGTTTTTATATGATAAAAAACTCCAATATCCGGTTAAAATTGCAAATCCCAATCCACGGCTTGCCGCTATGGTAATCAGTCAATATGGAGGTCCAGACGGTGAATTGGGTGCTTCGCTGCGATATTTGTCTCAGCGATTTTCCATGCCCTACCCTGCTTTGCAAGCCGTACTGACCGACATAGGTACAGAAGCGTCAAAATGACTACGGCCCGGAAAGCCTTGCAAATACTGACTTTTTTCGGAGGCCTCTCCGGGAAAACCGGCCAACACAGAAGGGTCAAAATGACTACGCACCTCTGAAACCGTTGAAACCACTGGGGTTTCGGCGGTTTTTTCCGCATTTTGGAAATTCGCCCCGTTTTCTGCTGCAATCTGCCTGCGAATATCCCGCAGACTCTCCAATACGAAGCGCCATTTGGGCGGCAGCAGGTTGAGCCGCACCTCCATTCTTCGCTCCCGGAAAACAACCATGTGGTCCAGACTGTTTTTCAGAAATACCTCGTCGCCGCAGTCGCCCGCTACCATGGCCGCCATATGCTTTCGGATGTCCGTTTGCAGCGTGGCCGTCTCATAGGAGACCCGCGCCCGGGCCTTCATGGCGTCCAGCTGCCCTCGCAGGCTGTCTAATTGGCTGTCGTATCGCTCGTTCATCATTCTCATCTCCTCCTTGGTGATGCTCTTGGAGAAAAACGCTTCCAGTACGTCCTCCTTTTTCTTCATGAGCTGGCCGATCTCAAATTCCAGCCGGTCCGTGTTGCCGATGGTGCCGCTCTCCCCTGCGTGGATGGCTTCCAGGGTGATGTCGCTGACGCGCCGGGCAATCCAGCCGGTGTCCACTTGCAGGGAATGGATGCACTGCTTCAAAACTGCCGTGGCCTGTTCATCGCGTACGGTTTTCCCGATGCTGCATCCCGCAAGCTTTCCCTGCAAATCCAGATGCCGCTCCCCCTCATTGGCGGCGGTATAGCAGCACCAGTATTTGTAGAAGCTGCCGTCCTTTCGCTTTCGCTTCCGGGCCACGAAGCTGGCTCCGCATTCGCCGCACTTGATCCTGCCGCTGAACAAATAGCGGCTGGAGTGCCCCGCGCCCAGGGTACCATGGCGGTTCCGCCTGGTGATTTCGGACTGCACCAGATTCCATAAATCCCGATCGATGATGGGCTCGTGGTGGTTTTCGAGGACCACCAGTTCTTCTTCTCCATGATTGGGCTTCTTGGTATGGGTCAGATAGTCCGGCGTGAAGGTCTTTTTCTGCACCAGATCGCCCACGTATTTTTCGTTCCGGAGAATTTTCAGAATGTGGCTGCCCGACCATTTTGGATTACCCCGGTAGGTCAAAAAGCCTGCCTCCCGCAGCTCCCGGGCAATGACGGAAGTCCCCTTCTTCTCGATTCCGTATTTGTGGAAGATCAGGCGAACCAGCGCGGCCCCCTCGGGCTCCACCGTCATGTGTCCGTCCCTGACATCATAGCCCAGCAGCGACCGCCCGAAGACGATGCCCCGCTCCATCTGCCGCATCTGTCCCCACTTCACCCGAGAGGACGTTTTGCGGCTCTCCTCCTGGGCAATGGAGCCCATAATGGACAGGCGCAGCTCCGCATCCGGCTCCAGGGTGCTGATGCCGTCGTTCATGAACAGGACGCCGACACCGATCTGCCGCAGCTCCCGGGTATAGGAGATGGTGTCCAGAATGTTCCGGGAAAAGCGGCTGACCTCCTTGGTGATAATCAGCTTGAACCTTCCCATGTGGGCGTCGTTAATCATCCGGTTGAAGGCCGCCCGCTTCTTGGTGGACGTGCCCGTGATGCCCTCGTCCGCGTAGACCTCGTACAGCTCCCAGTCGGGCTGCCGGTCGATGTACTCCTTGAAGTAGCGCTGCTGCGCCTCAAAGGAGTTGGCCTGGTCGTCCTTATCCGTGGAGACCCGGCAGTAACTTGCAACATAAATCATTGCTTTCACCTCCGCAATCATTTTCTCACAGCGGAGGCGATTTGGCGAATGTGCGGATTACTCGGTTAAGATGTTTCTATTCTTCTCTGTGCTGCAACTGTTTTTGCCCCAGCGCTGCGGCCAAGGAAAAGACCTTCCAAAATTTGTTATTCTATTAACAAATTACCACGCTTCTCCCGAAATGTAAATTCGTCAAATTTAATAAATTTGGTTGTACTTGATACTTTTCCTGTGTGAGCATCTGTTTCGCATAACAGTACCGTGTATTTGGCAAATGTGCGGATAATACGGAAAATACTCCGCGCTATTCCAGAATAAAGCTCCACTTCTGCGGCAGCCGGTTCAGGGAGACTTCGATCCGTCTGTCCGGGAAAACCGTCATATGGTCAAGCACGTTCTTCAAAAAGGCCTCGTTTTCCTGATCGCCGCTGAGGATAGCGGTCACCTGACGCTGGACATCGTCGCGGAGGGCGGCGGGTTCCGCCCCGCTCCCCTTTTTGACCTTTGCCGCGTCCATGCGGCTGTGAAGGGCGGCCAGCTCCCGGTCATACCGCTCGTTCATCATTCGCATCTCATCCTTTGTGATACTCCCGGAGAAGAACGCGTCCAGAACGGCCTCCTTCTTTTTTAATAGCTGATTGATTTCGCATTCCAGCCGTTCGGCGCTGTCGCCGCTGACCGTCTCCCCTTCCCGGATGGCCTCCACGGCAATGTCGGTTACGTTGCGGATAATTTGCTTCCGATCCATTTTTAAGGTGGCGACGGCCTGCTTCAAAATCTCCATGGCCAGATCGTCCCGGATGGTCTGGCCAACGTCACAGCCCACCGGATTGCCCCGGGCGTCCGGATGCCGTCTGCCCTCGTTGATGGCGGTGTAGCAGCACCAGTATTTATAGAAGCTGCCGTCCTTTCGCGTCCTCTTCCGGGCCACGAAGCTGGCCCCGCAGTCGCCGCATTTGATTTTGCCGCTGAACACATAGCGGTTGGAGTGGCCTGCGCCCAGGCTGCCGTGGCGGTCCCGACTGCTGATTTCGGACTGCACCAGATTCCACAGCTCCCGGTCGATGATGGGCTCGTGGTGATTTTCGAGGACTACCAGCTCCTCTTCGCCGTGATTGGGCTTTTTGTCGTGGGTCAGATAGTCCGGGGTGATGCTCTTCTTCTGCACCAGGTCCCCTACGTACTTCTCGTTTTTGAGGATTTTCAGAATATGGCTGCCTGACCATTTGGTGTTGCCGCGATAGGTGGCGTACCCCGCCTCCCGCAGCTCCCGGGCGATGACGGAAGTCCCCTTCTTCTCAATGCCATACTTCTGAAAGATTAGCCGCACCAGGTCGGCCCCTTCGGGGTTGATGGTCATGGAGCCGTCCTTGACATCGTAGCCCAGCAGGGACCGTCCAAAAACCACGCCCCGCTCCATCTGCCGGGTCTGGCCCCATTTTACCCGGGAAGAGGTCTTCCGGCTCTCCTCCTGGGCGATGGAGCCCATGATGGAAAGCCGTAGCTCTGCGTCTGGCTCCAGGGTGCTAATTCCGTCGTTCATAAAGAGGACGCCAACCCCAAGCTGCCGTAGCTCCCGTGTATAGGCGATGGTATCCAAGATGTTTCTGGAGAACCGGCTGACCTCCTTGGTGATAATCAGCCGAAATTTTCCCATATGGGCGTCGTTAATCATCCGGTTGAAGGCGGCTCGCTTCTTGGTGGACGTGCCGGTGATGCCCTCGTCGGCGTAGACCTCGTAAAGCTGCCAGTCGGGTTGGCGGTCAATGTACTCCCGGAAATAGCGCTGCTGCGCCTCGAAGGAATTGGCTTGGTCATCCTTATCCGTGGACACCCGGCAATATGACGCTACTTTGATGATGGCAATCACCCCCTAAAACTATTTTCTCTTTTCCTTGAAAGAACGCTGCTTATGGCCTCGTGGTCTGGCTTCTGATGGCGGAGAGGTACTGCTCCTTCAGCTTTCCCACCGCATACCGAAACTGGGTCTCGGTCAGCGTGCCGCACGCCTTCAAAGCCAGCAAAACAGACTGCTGGAGCTCATAAAGAAACAATGCGTCCTGCTTTTGCGTGATCTTCCGGTCGTTTTCGATCTGCGTCAGCTTCGCGTGCGTACGCATGGCATCGGCCTCCCCTCTTAATTATGGTATGTTTTGACCCGGCGTTCTTTGCCTGCTATATGCGGCAGTGCTCTTTCAAAGAAAACAGGAAGGGCAGCCGTGCCAAAGGATTGGCGTCCTATCAACCTGCCTGTCCGGCACGGCTGCCCTGTGTGAAAACTTCAATTCTTAGCTCCGTCCCATTTGCCACGCTCCCCGGACGGTTGGGCATGATGCAGGCCGCCTCTGGCGAGGCTGTCATAACTCCGGAGTACCGCTGTGCGCATACTCCAGGGTTCCCCCTCAAGTCTGTGGGAGGGCGTGAGCAAGTTTCATTATCCCCCGCGCTGTCATCGCGCCCGGTGTGCCGAACCGGGTCGAAGGCTGCGTAGATCGCTCGGGCAGCCTGTTTGAGTTCACCTCCTCACAGCTGCCGTCCCGGCGGCGCGCCTTCTGCCGCTATCACGCGGGTTTTGTGCCTGCATCATGGTGGATTCACTTTTCAATGTTCAGCAAAGGGGCAGAAAGTCCCTTCACAAAACGCCAGTTTCAGGCCTGTTTGTCCCCCTGTTTTTTCAGAATCTTGAAAAATTTTTTCTCAGCCGCCTGGATGGATTTATGGACACGCTGAAACCCGACTCCTTCTATCCGGGCGATCTCCCGGACGGTCTTCCCTTCCACGTGGTACATCCAGAGCCGCCGGTACTGAATTTCGCTGAGGCCGTTTTTGAGAAGCGCCGCCAGCTCAGTATGGAGGCGCTCCTGCTCCTGCCGGTCGGAGACTGCTTCCATCTGGCTGTCTATGGACGGCAGGGCGGACAGCCGGTCAGGCACGGTCTCCAAAGACACGGTATGGTTTGCCTGAAGATGGTCTTCCTTTTCCATCCGGTGATAATCTGCGTCCGACCAGGCTTTCCAGAGCAGAAACTCCTCCTCGCTGGCAAAATCCGTCCGGGTCAGGCGGATGGTATTGCCGTCTGCGTCCTGATAGACGATGGCCTCCGCGTCCCGCTTGTTTCGCGCGTGGTCGGTATTTCGGTTGTACATCTGATTGCTTCCTTTCGATTTGTGTTGTTGGGGCAAATCGAAAGGAAGGAGGAGCCCGGCACCGATAAAATAGAGCGCAAAAAAAGAAGCGCCAACTTCTGCAATTCCATGCAAAAGCCGGTGCTTCCTCCGTATGTGTTTGTAACATAAAAACCCCCGCAGCTTCCTGTTTTCAGGGTAACTTGCTTTTGCCCAAAACCTTACTCTGCAGGGGTTGTGTGAACCGGTGGATCCGTGTTATGCACCGGTAGTATCGTTAAACTTTGGTGGTAGCCGTATCATATGGCAGGTTGTATTGCGGTGGCATTCGAAATTTACGTTGCACGGGAGTGATACCATTTCATTTATGCTGCGCTGAATGTTCCCGGTGGAACCAGGGAAGTCCGTCTTTTTTCTTCAAATTGCGTTTCAGCTCTTCATACTCATTGCTGCTCAGATTCCGCTCCGCCTCTTTCAGCAGCGTCTCGGCCATGCCGATTGCCCCCTGTCGATGGGCTGCAACAATCATCCAGTACAAAGCGCACATATTGTTTCTGTCAATCTGGAGTGCCTGGGCGGCATAGGCATGGAGGTCTACGTAGTCTTTGAACTCTGCCAGCATGCGCAGGAGTTCCCCAGGGTATCCTGATAAAGTGTCTGATAATGCGCCGAGTCGGCTATGAGCCAAAGTTCGTTGGACGCAGAAGAAAGGATGTTTCCTTCATAGAGCGCAACTGCCTTTTTCAGCACATCAATTTTCCGGATGACTGAGGTTGTATCCTGGGCCGCTGCCACATACTGCTCAAAGAAATCCAGATCCGTCATAATGTGCAGCTTTGGGTTGAAGATATATCCGTGGGATGTGGATTCAATGAGATGATAGCTGGAAATCATGCTGAAAGACCGGCGCAGACGGTAAATGAGGTATTTCATGTTCTTTCCCGGGTTCTCCTGGTCAAAGGTCTCCTCTGGCCAAATCACCTGCGCAATTTCACGGGCAGAAACGGCCCTCCTGCGGTGCAGAATCATATAAGCCAGGACCCGGCTGATCTTGGGAGAGTTCAATGTGGACTCGTCCAGCGTCCCCTGGGAGGTATAGATCTTCAGCTCACCGAACAGCTTGATAATGATGTCCGTGTCGTTCTGGATATTTTACGGAGACGGGATCAGCTTTACGCTGTCCAGCAACCTCTTCTCGTTGCCGATGGCCAGCACGACAAACGCCAGCATTTGCAGCATACTGCTCCGATTCCGGTACTGGGTCGGATTTCGCACGACGAGATAGCCCACGGGACGGGGCTTGACAGGAACGGCCAGCAGGGAGCGAATTTTCAGCCTGTGATACAGTTCATATTCCTCCGGGAAGCTCCCTTTGAGCTTCTCCACGTTCGGAATAAAGATGGCCTGATTGTTGTGCATGGCGGTGATCCAGCGGTCCAGCAGCTCGGCGGATTCATATTCCTTCACCAAAGCAGACGTCTCATCCTCGTTGGAGGCGTTGTACCACATATAAGGCATCCACAATTTCAGATCCAGATCAAGCTCCAGGAAGCCGGGCCAGTCTGCGCCATAAAATTCACAGGCAGTTTTTAGGGCGCGTTTGATGATGTAGTCCGGATCGTCGCTTTCATGGGCCTCCGCTTCCAGGCTCCGCAGCGCTTTCTCAAGCGCAAGCGAATAGGTGATGTGCTCCTGATCTACTTTTTCGTTGTGACTCTTTGAAAAATGGGTTTTCAGAGAATGTAACATGGCAGCTCCTCCTTCCTTGTGGCGATGGCTTCTCCTCCTTACAAAAACAGCGCAAACTTACCGGCTAAAGCAGCTGGCAAATTTGCGCTGTCAATGATGATGTTGTGGATACCAGCTGCCAAGTAAGTATGAACCGGATGAAAGATTGGATTTCTTTCCTATCTATTCAGGCAAGCTGTCTTTTGAGGGAGCGCTGCGACGGATCCCCTCGACAGCGTCTACCTTGTATTTATATTATAGCACTTTCTTCCGAAAATTTCAGCAGAAAATATATTTTCCCCCAAAATTATCCTGGCCAACAAGGACGGCTGATTGGAAGAGAACGTCACACTTTGCAAAACTCATCTGCCCTGCGGCGTTTTTTTGCTTCATTTGGCCGATCCATATGTTGATTTTTATGTTGAAACATGGTATACTTTCATACCAGATATCTGTGTCCACCTGACCCTTTCCGGTCAGCGGACTTTGCCCTGCGTATTCCATGTGTTGCTGGCATTTTGACTGAAAACAGCGGCTTTTACGGAAACGCACGGATGGATCATCAGCAAAATGTTGAAACGTATTACATTTTGCGTTCTCCCCTACTGACCATTGCGGATGATTTAAAGGCGGGTGCTAATGCTTACAGAACGGCAGTGCAATTTCATCGAAAGAAGCTTACAGGAGGATGTGGAGCCACGTAAAGTGGCTGCATATCTCTGTTTGCATATGGGGCTGATGCTCTCTGAGGTCTCTGCCCTGCGGTGGCGGGATATTGATTTGGATGCCGGAACGGTCTCCATTGTACATATCATCGGCCGGCCCAAAGGCAGCGCCGCCGCCAGAGTAGCAGAGTTTCTGCCTACAGACGACCCCAGGGTGCTGCCCATGGCTCCCGAGCTGCAAGAATATCTGCGACGGGCTCGTCCCCTTTATGGTAGTGGAGATTGCTTTGTCATGACCGGCGGCACCGAGGTGCCCGCTTTCTACCCCATGCAGAACGTGCTGACCAATATCTGCAACAAGTATCATGTGGCGGAAACACTGTCGGCCATGGACCTGCGCAATGCGTTCATCCGCCGCCGCATTCAGGCAGGCGTGGACCTGTACAGTCTTTGTACTTACGTGGGCATCAAGCAACCCAACGTGCTGGCAAAGCGCTTCGCGGCGTATCTGTCGGCAGATCTGAACTCCGTGGCGGGCTCCACCGCGCCGCAGCCCAAGAGAATGAATCTGCTGATTCTGGGAGCCGGAAGCCAGGGCCATGTGGTGCGGGAAACCGCCGAGGCCATCGGCATTTTTGAGAAGATCGCGTTTCTGGACGATAACCTGGAGCTGCCAGGTGTGCTGGACAGTCTCGAGAATTTTCAGAAGTACCGGGAGTCTTTCCCTGTCGCCTTTGTGGCCATTGGAGACAATGGGCTGCGCCGGACGCTGATTGAGCAGTTGGAGCAGACCGGATTCATTGTTCCCGTCCTGCGACATCCGACCGCCACCATCAGCCCCACCGCCAAGGCCGGAGCGGGTACCATCTTTGAAGCGAAAAGCATCGTCAACGCCTCCGTGAACATTGGAAAGGGCGTGATTCTCGCCAGTGCCAGCATCGTCGATCACGGCGCAGCCGTGGGCGACTATGTTCATCTGGCCGCCGGTGCCATGGTACAGAAAGGCGCAAAGGTCCCGGATGGGACGAAGATCAGCAGCGGGACAATTTATTAACTGCCAGTAAATTTTGAGATGGAAGGAAAATCCATGTATAAGAGGTATGTGAAGCGATTGATTGATGCGGTGATTGGAATTCTTGTTCTGGCTATATTATGGCCTGTCATTCTGTTAGCTGCATTGGCGATCTTTATTGAAGATCCAGGTCCTGTTCTGTTCCGCCAGGAACGCCTGGGAAAAGACGGCAAAGTCTTTCAAATGCTGAAACTGCGGTCAATGAAGGTCAACTCCGAGCATACAGGAAGCGGCGTTTACTCTGGTAAAGATGATCCGCGAGTGACGAAGGTCGGCAGAATACTGAGAGCAACCAGCATTGACGAGTTGGTTCAGGCCGTGCATCTGGTCAGCGGAAAAATGTCTCTCATTGGCCCACGCCCTCCCCTCACCTATCACCCCTGGCCTATTGAAGAATACACTACCGAGCAGTTACATATGTTTGATGTTCGGCCCGGTATCACCGGTTGGGCACAGGTCAATGGCCGCAAAGGCGTGGAATGGCATAAGCGAATTGAGATGAACTGCTGGTACGCTGACCATGTTTCGTTCCTTCTTGACGTCAAGATTTTCTTTATGACGATTGCAAAGGTGTTCAGCAACGCCGATAATGTCAACACTGGTGCGACTGTAGAAGCAGCTCCGGAAGAGACTGTACAGAAATGAGGAAGCCATGCTGAAGCTGATGTATATAACCAATGACCCGCAGACAGCACTGATTGCGGAAGAGGTTGGTGTTGACCGTATTTTTGTAGATCTCGAGACTGTCGGCAAAGAGCTGCGGCAAGGTGGAATGAACACAGTTCAATCCCACCATACGCTAAACGATATTCGCACACTACGGAAAGTACTTTACAAATCAGAACTCCTTGTGCGGGTCAATCAGATCTATCCCGGTTCTGAAGAAGAGATCAACGAGGCGATCCGATGCGGCGCAGATATTCTGATGCTCCCCTATTTCAAGTGTGTGGAGCAGGTTCGCACATTCCTGCGTTTTGTCGGTGGACGAGCAAAAACCATGCTGCTGTTTGAAACGCCGGAAGCTGTTGAAAACATAGATGAAATTCTGGCTCTCGACGGGATTGATGAATGCTTTATCGGCTTGAATGATTTACATCTGGGGTATCACAGGAAATTCATGTTTGAACTGCTTGCTGACGGCACGGTCGAATTGCTTTGCCACCGTTTTGCAGACGCAGGAAAGCCTTACGGGTTTGGCGGCATTGCCAGAGTAGGTGCCGGAATGCTTCCGGCAGAACGTATCCTTGGTGAGCATGTTCGTTTAAATTCCTTTGCAGTCATTCTTTCGCGCAGCTTTTGTAATACAACCGAGATTACTGACTATGAGGAGATTGCCGCCATCTTCCGGACTGAGGTTCCTAAGATCAGAGACGCCGAACGGAAATACCGGAAAGCTGATGCGAAAGTCCTTGCAACTAATCATATTTTTGTCCAGGAAGCGGTTCAAAAAATTACGGAGAAAATGCAATGAAAACACTCATTACCGGCGCATTGGGCGCAACAGACGCAGAATTAAATATGCTTTGTGCTGCCGGTCTGGAGATTACACTGCATCCTGACGAACGCAAACCAGTGGAGCATCCCGAACAATTTGAGGCTGTGATTTGCAATGGGCTGTTTCTCTATCATGACATTCAGGCCTTTTCAAACTTGAGATACATCCAGTTGACCAGCGCCGGCCTTGATCGCGTACCGATGGAATATATTCAAAGCCACGGAATTGGACTTCATAACGCCGCAGGCGTATATAGTGTTCCGATGGCCGAATGGACGCTCATGCGCATTCTGGAGCTGTATAAAAACGCTGCCCGACTCTATGAAAATCAAACGGCGCATCGCTGGGAAAAAGACCGTTCCTGGCAGGAGCTATCCGGCAAGACCGCCTGTATCATCGGCTATGGTGCTTATGGCGCAGAAACGGCAAAGCGACTGAAATCTTTTGATGTACGGGTTTTGGCAGTCAACCGTACGCTAAAGGAAAGTCCCTGGGTGGATGCCTTCTATCCTCTGGAGCAGCTGGAAGATGTCCTGGCGCAAGCGGATATCGTTGTTCTCGCTATCGCGTTGACAGATGAGACTCGACATTTGGTGAATAAAGCGCGTCTTAATGCTATGAAATCTGGAGCTATTTTGCTCAATGCCGCCCGGGGCGGTTTGATAGACGAAACAGCTCTGCTGGAAGCATTGAAATCCGGGCAGCTCGCCGGTGCAGCACTGGATGTCTTTGAGACAGAACCCCAACCGGATGCAAGTGAACTTTGGGAACGCTCTAATGTGCTGTTGTCCTCACATAATTCCTTTGTGGGAAGCGAAAATCATCAGAGACTTATTGAGCAGGTGCGTACATATGTCATCGGCTATTTACACAAAAGGTAGGAGGGGGAACGAATCAGTGAACTGTGAGGCTATTGTCGAATTAGCAAAAGAAAAGCCGTTTTTGCAAGAACACCTGTTTACACGCGGTTTTCTGATGACCGATGTGCAGCAAGATGAATCTGGTTATCCATTTTATAACAGATGGAAACATCACACATTAGGTAACTATCATTTTTATGTTCACCCCAAGCAGACCGCCTTTTTTGCTAAATCAGAAAAAGTTTCTAGTTTTTTACTTGGTCATGCATACAATCCATTCACAATGGAGATTGACGAGAAGCAGATCCTTCAGAGAATGACTGATGTCGCAGAGCAAGAGCGGATAACCATTCTCAATCAGTTAACCGGTGTTTTTACAATTGGTTGGATTGAACAAGGTAAGCTGACCCTAGTTTCAGATTGTGCTGGTATGCAAATCGCTTATTACGGAATTATTGGAGGAAAAGTATATCTTTCAACGCACATGCAACTCATTGGTGACCTGTGCAATTTAAAGGAGAGCGAATACGTACAGGAATTGGTAGCCTATCGTCACTACCATTATTATGGTGCATTTTTGCCTGGAGATTTGTCGGCCTATAATGAACTCAAACGTATTGTACCCAATACAATTGTAACATATCAAAACAGCGCATTCTCGGTTCAACGTTTTTATCCAATAAGGCCATTGCACATATGTACTACTGATAAAGAATACCTAGAGACAATCAAGCAAATTTCTAGCATAATGCATCGAAGTATGGAACTCATTGCACTGAAGTGGGAAAAACCCGCAATTTCTTTGACCGGCGGAATGGACAGCAAAGGAACATTAGCCGCAGCCAATGGGTTATATGATCGTTTTCGTTGCTTTAGCTATATTTCTATTCCGGGTGAACAAATCGATGCTGAAGCTGCACACAAAATTTGCGAAGCAATTCATGTAGTACACAAAATTGATATTGTTCCTGATCGGAATGAAGATCTTGATCTGATTGAAGACCTCGCTGTTGTTCTTCAGCATAACTATGGAAATATTGGTACTCTGAATTCAAATGACATCAGAAAAAGAGTATTTTATTTGCAAAAGCAAAACTGCGATTTTGATATTGAAGTTAAGTCATGGGTTTCTGAAATTGGAAGGGCAAATTATTATAAAAAATTCGGTTTTAAGAAAATGCCTCGGCGGCTCTCCCCTCGTCAAATGACTACAATGTATAAATTTTTTCTTGGAAACAGGCAGTTGGTCAGACAAACTGATTCTGTATTCAAAGACTATATTAATAAGATCGCATTTGATGGCATTCAAAATTATGACCCTTCAGATATGTTTTTATGGGAAATGCGTTATGGCGGTTGGGGCGGACAAGTGATCACTTGCGAGCAGAAGTTTTCTTTCGACATTACTATTCCTTATAACAATCGTCTCTTGTTAGAGCTACTTCTTTCAACGCCGCTGGAAAAGCGTATTTCAGATCAGGTGCACTATGACTTAATTCGCTATCTTAACCCAGCAATTGATGCTACCGGCATTACCATTACAAATTATAATGAAACAAGGAGCAGGATGTACAAAGAAAAAATATATTATCTTGTACATACTCATTTGCCGATTTGATGTGCAGATTGCCTCCTTGTTGGTATCTAAATTATCGGAGAGCTGTTTATGCAGAAATTATTACTAATTGTAATATGGGCCTTTGTAATGGCTTATTTTGCCGCCACTCGTTATAAGCAACAGTCCCTCGGGATTTCCAAAACACTTAATGTATTCAATATTTTCCTGATGCTACCGTTGATTGGCCTGTTGGGTTTGCGTACTGATTATAACGATACAGGCGCTTATATTACAAGTTTCCAAAATGCTCCAAATCTTTCTGATTTCTTTGCAAATCCGGAAAATCTCGATTTATTAGGTAATCCTTTGTTCGACCTATATACTTCGGCTATACGCACTGTTACTGAAAACTATCATATTTACTTCATGATCGCCGGCATCTTCGTGGTCGTTATGATGATCACATTCTTGTTTCGGATTTCTGAGCCAGATACGTATACGTTGACGGTCTATACTTACCTGACTTTAGGAACTTATTTTTTCGCTCTGGCTGCCATGAAGCAAACCATTGCAATGGCCGTTTTATGTCACAGCGTTTTGGCATTGCGGGATCGCAAATATTTGCGCTTTATTGTATTGGTCCTAATTGCCGGCCTGTTCCATACCTATGCATGGTGCTTTTTTATTCTTCTGTTGCTAACAGAAGAACCATGGCATTTTCGAACCTATGCGGTAGTCGCCGTGACTATTTTTGTCATGCTCACATTTAATGATACCATTTCCGCCATCTTAAAATACGCTGATGAAATAGGTAGAGGCTCATCAGAGGAAATGGTATTCAGCGGCGAGGGAATGAGCGTATTTCGCGTTGCGGTCTATAGCATTGTCCCCATCATCAGCTTTCTATTCCGAAAAATATTGAGGCCTCAGATGGAACGCAAGCACTACATTATGTTGCATATGAGCATCATTAGCTTTATGTTTATGCTATTGGCCTCTATAGATGGCGCTAATATGTTTGGCAGAATGGCTCGGTATTTTGAGATTGGTACTATCTATATGTTCCCCTGGATTATCCGGCATTTATTCAATCAAAGGTCTCAAGCTGTTGTCGTTCCTGCATACGTAGGCGCTTTCGGTATATTCGCTGCCTATCAGTACATGGGCTTTGATTCAGCATATTCAAGCATAACTCTTTTAGAGTTTTTTCGATCACTTATTTAAGGAGAAGGTATCACCTCATTTTGAGGCAGGGTAATATGATTATGAAAATACTATATACCGCTACCGTTCTCAGCCACATCTGCCAGTTCCACCTTCCCTATTTAAAAGAATTGCAGGATCGTGTAAACGTAGTTCATGTGGCTGCTCGAAATAATCTCGCTGAGAAAAACGGACTTGCCCTTAAAAATGCTGATAAATTTATAGAGATTCCCTTTCAACGTTCCCCGTTTGACCGGCGCAATGCAGGTGCCTATAAGCAGCTAAAACAGTTGATCAATCGGGAAAACTACGATTTAATTCTGTGCAATACCCCTGTAGGTGGAATCTTAACTCGTCTGGCGGCAAGAAAAGCAAGAAAGAACGGCTGCCGCGTTATCTACATGGCGCATGGTTTTCATTTCTATCAAGGGGCTTCCAAGAAAAACTGGCTGCTGTTCTACCCCATTGAAAAAGCAATGGCAAATCTGTGCGATGTGCTGATAACCATAACGGAAGAGGATTACTTACTCGCAAAAAAGAAGTTTCGCACTAAGGTAGTGCATATTCACGGAGTCGGCGTATCCACCGAACGCTATCATCCAGCTGATGAATCAATGCGTCATGAAATGCGGCAGTCTGAAAGACTATCAGATGAAGCCTTTGTGATCCTATGTACCGGTGAGCTAAACAAAAACAAGGATCAGGCAACGCTCATCCACGCGGCAGCGGAAATAAAAGAAGAAGCACCTAATCTAAAGATACTTCTCGCTGGAAACGGTCCTATGGAGCAAGAATTAAAGACTATGGTTTCATCCTTGGGATTGGAAAAATATATACGATTCTTGGGTTATAGGACTGATCTTGAAAAAGTGGTGCCTGCTGTGGATGCAGTCGTGTCATGCAGCCACCGAGAGGGAATGCCTTTGAATATTATTGAAGCCATGCTATGTGGCAAGCCTGTGGTAGCCGCAGCCAATCGTGGAAGCAGAGAATTAATTCATGACGGGCAAAATGGGTTCCTATTTGCGGCAGGCGATGCGGATTCTCTTGGGCAGTACATGCTTGAACTTTATCACAAACCAGAACTGTGTCAAACAATGGGACAGGATGGAATGGAGAAAGCGAGAAAATACACTGTTGAGTCGGTAAAGAAGGAACTGTTGCCGATTTTAATGGAGAATATGACTGAGGGATAACATGGCAACGATCAGTGTTTTGATGGGAATATATAACTGTGCTTCAACGTTGGAAGAGGCAGTATCCTGCATATGTGCTCAAAGTTATGAGGACTGGGAACTGATTATGTGCGATGACGGTTCTTCCGACAATACGCTGGAAGTGGCCAACCATCTCGCTGTTCAGAATAACCGGATTAAAGTAATTTGTAATGCTCGCAATTTGGGATTATCAGCAACACTAAACCATTGCCTTAGCGTAGCAACTGGAGAATTTGTGGCTCGTATGGACGGAGATGATATTTGTCCCTGTAATCGGTTTCAATTGGAGCTTAATTTCCTACAACGTCATCCGGAATATGTATTAGTATCCGGCTGGATGGAGTGTTACGATGCACAGGGGACATATGGCACAATTCGGTATTGTGAAACGCCACAATACGAAGATTTCGTACGCGGCTCCCAATTCTGTCATGCCGGCAGCATGATGCGTCGAGATGTGCTGCAGGAATTGGGCGGCTACAGCTCTGAGTCACATGCAGAGCGGGTTGAGGACTATGATCTCTGGGTCAGACTCTATGCCGCTGGGTACAAAGGGTATAATTTGCAGCAAGTCGTGTATAGCATGCGTGATGACCGTAATGCTTATCGTCGCAGAAAATTTAAATATCGAGTTAACGAAAGCAGGGTTAGCTACCAAGTGTATAAAGATTGCCATTTGCCCTTTAGCAATCTTCGCTATCCAATTTTGCCCATCGCCAAAGGCCTTCTTCCCCATTGGCTCTATTCAATATTTCACAGGAAACGGCTAAGTGTTTTATCTGAAGCTTTGTTGGATAGTAAGTAAAAAGCAGAATAATTCATACAGAGCGGAGGCATAGAATGATCCCTAAAAAAATCCACTATTGCTGGTTTGGTCGTGGAGAGAAGCCGAAACTGGCACAAAAATGCATAGCCAGCTGGAAGAAGTTCTGCCCGGATTATGAAATCATCGAGTGGAATGAGGATAACTTTGATATCAACAGCACGCCATACACCCGTTATTGCTATGACCAAAAGAAATGGGCTTTTTTGAGTGATTTTGTCCGTTTGCTTGTCGTGTATCAGCATGGCGGAATCTACTTTGATACCGATGTGGAATTGCTGTGTTCTTTGGACAAGCTGCTGGGGTACGAAGCTTTCTTTGCGTTTGAAAACTCTCAATATGTGGCAAGCGGACTGGGATTTGGTGCAGAAGCCGGACACAAAACAGTGGAAGCCATGATTGAGCAGTACCGGCAGTTGAAGCAGGATCAGCAAGGAGCAATTGAAATCATTGGATGTCCCACATTAAATACAAGGGCATTGATCCCAATGGGATTGAAACTGGACGGATCCCTGCAAACCGTGAACGGCGCAGTCATCCTCCCCACAGATTATATGAACCCATACGATGATCCTACTGGCCGATTAGAGAAAACAAAGAATACGATCAGTATTCATTGGTATTCCAAGAGCGCACTCAGTAAGAAGTCAATTCTTCGCAGCAAGCTTACGCGGCCTTTGCACCGGATTTTTGGTGTGGATGCGTTCAAGAGGTTCCGCAAATGAAAAAGAAGCTTTTGATTGTTAGCCACGCATTGGAGCTGGGCGGTGCTGAGAGAAGCCTAATTGGCCTTTTGGATGCGCTTGATCCGGAAATCTGGAATATTGACTTATTCTTGCTTCGGCATGAAGGAGCACTGATGAGTGATATTCCGGCATATGTAACCTTGCTTCCTGAAATTCCTGCTTATACCGTTCTTGCTCGTCCTATGAAAGATACTCTGCAAGAAGGCCACGTTTTACTGACCATAGCAAGACTCGCCGGGCGAATCGCGGCGGGGCGCTACGCAAAGAAGCACGGGCACACCGAAAGCGCTGTTGGACTGGAATACAGCCATAAATTTACCTGTCCCTTTATGCCTGCCATTCAGCCGCAAACAGAATATGACCTTGCAATCAGCTTCTTAACGCCTCACTACTTTGTGGCGCAAAAGGTGCGTGCAAAAAAGAAAATTGCATGGATTCACACCGATTACTCTCGAGTCTTGGTCGATATACCGTCTGAAACCGCTATGTGGAGCGCCTATGACCACATTATTTCTATTTCTGATACGGTAACAGCGAGCTTTTTAACGGTTTTTCCAATTCTGAAAAATAAAACCGTTCTGATAGAGAATATCCTCCCAGAGCAGCTTGTCAGAAAACAAGCAGAAGCATTTTCAGCAGAGCCAGAAATGCCCCAAGGTGAAATTAGGCTCCTTTCAATTGGTCGCTTTTGCTATCCAAAGAATTTTGATAATGTCCCGGATATTTGCAGGCGGTTGCTTGAGGCCGGGCTTTCCGTAAAATGGTATCTGATTGGTTACGGTAGTGACGAACCACTGATCCGGCAAAAAATCGCGGAAGCAAATATGGCAAAAAATGTAATTATCTTAGGTAAAAAGGAAAACCCTTATCCCTATATCAAGGCCTGTGACCTCTATGTACAACCCAGTCGATATGAAGGGAAATGTGTCACTGTCCGGGAGGCCCAGATGCTGGGCAAGCCCGTGGTCATTACCCGCTACGCTACCTCCACAAGTCAGCTTGAAGATGGTGTAGATGGCGTGATTGTTCCTATGGATAACGAGGGGGGCGCGGCGGGAATCGCGGCATTGCTGCGTGACCCGGAGAAAATGCGGCGTTTATCAAACACCTGCAAAGCACGGGATTATTCTAACGCACAGGAAGTTGAAAAGCTATACAAGCTAATGGAGGACTAACATGCCCCAAGTCAGTGTAATTGTTCCCGTCTACAATGCAGAAAAGTATCTTACCGAGTGTGTAGACAGCATTCTTTCGCAAACACTGCGCGATATTGAAGTAATCCTTGTGGATGACGGCTCTACGGATGCCTCCCCTGCCCTGTGTGACACCTATGCAGAGAAGGACCCCAGAGTAAAAGTAATTCACAAAATGAATGGCCGTGCAGCTTCTGCCAGAAATGCAGGCATAAGAATTGCGCAGGGAGACTATATCGCCTTTGTGGACTCTGATGACTGGATTTCTCCTGATATGTATGAAAACATGCTGGCGGCGGGAGCAGATGTTTGCCTATGCGACTATGTTCGCTTTCAAGGCAGCAGTGAGTTTCCCTTTACACAGCCCAATATTCGAGAAGGTTTTTATGACAAGGAACAAATTCGTGAGGAAGTCTATCCCCACCTGGTCATGGACGGTGTTGAGTTCCCCATTACGATTTCCAATTGGGCTATGCTAATCCGGCGAAGTGTCATTACGGAAAATCATTTGTCTTACCGAGAAGATATTTTAATCAGTGAGGACGCACCCTTTGGTTCAGAGGTTCTTTACTGCGCGGGTTCCTTCGCTTACCTGAAAGGACAGCGATTCTATCATTACCGTATCACAGAGAACTCAGCGTCCAAGAGCTACAAGCCATGGTGGTGGGACAGCTCTCTGAAAATCAATGAAGAAACGGAGAATTTCTTTGGAAACCGCCCTGACTATGATTTTACACAGCAAATAAAATCCAATATGTTCTACCTGGCCAGAGCGGAGATTTACTATATACTGAACAACCGTGCTCTGAGCCACAAGGAGCAGAACAAGATGATCCGTGCAGTGATGGACCACCCCCGCGTTGTACGAATGATGGATGGATATGACACAACAGGGCTTCCTTTGTCCTTCAAATCGTTGTATTGGTGCATTCGGTATAAGTCTGTAGTCGGTAGGCGCATAGTCAGTACGCTTTCACAGTTGCGGAATCACAGCAGATAATTATGAGAAAGCTTTTATTTATTAACGGACATCTAAACACCGGCGGCGTAGAGAAGTCTCTTCTGGATGTGTTAAAGCATCTGGATCACAGCCGTTATGACGTGGATCTTTTGCTTTTGGAAGAACTAGGCGATTACGCACCAGAACTTCCGCCACAGGTCCATGTCAATCTGCGCTGCTTAAAAAATACATATGGTTCCCTGCCAGGCTGTTTGCTTCGTTGTGTCCGGCAGAGGGATTGGTTCTGTTTCCGAATGCGTTTGATCTTTCTGCTGATGAAACTCTTCGGGCAGAAGAAGATCCACCTTGCACAGAAGTTACTTACCGGCAATCAGCATTATGATTGCGTCATTGGCTTCCGTTCCGGAATCTGCACCCAAATTGCCGCTTTCGCGGTCAATGCGGACAAACGGATCACCTGGTGGCACCACGGTGAGATCAACGTCGCACATGATAGCTATTTGGAGGTAGCCAATGCCTGTGACCAGATTGCGGTTGTATCTGAAGCCTGCCGCGCCATGCTGGCGGAGGAATTTCCAACTTTAAAACCGAAACTGACCATAGTTCCCAATATGCTGGACGCTGATGCTATCCGAAGGAAATCAGATGCTTTCCAGCCTTATGCGCAAAGGGATGTTTTTCATATAGTTACCCTTTGCCGTCTTTCACCGGAGAAGCATATTGAAAATGCAATCCTTGCAGCCCAAAAACTGAAACAGGCAGGAATTCTATTCCAGTGGCATATGGTAGGCAGCGGGAGCATCGAAAGCGACCTTCGTAAAATGGCCGAGTCCGCCGATGTTGCAGATGTTTTCCTCTTTGAAGGGAATCAGCCAAATCCCTATCCCTATCTAAAATATGCTGACCTATTCGTTCATCCTTCTTATGTGGAGTCTCAGGGATTAGTGGTTTTGGAAGCCATGGCACTGGGCATTCCCTGCGTAGTAACAAAATCGCTTGGCCCCTGCGGATTTATAGAGGATGGAACCAACGGTATTCTCACAGAGCAAAGTCCGGATGCGCTGGCTGAGAAAGTTCTGGAAATGCTGACAAATAAGGAACTGTACGAGCGCATCAAAGTGAATACCCATTGCCCGGAACGATTCTCGCCAAGTCGTGTCATAGAGCAAATTGAAAGAATACTAGACGAACGGCTATGACAAGCTGTTTTATAATGATTTATAATCACGTTCTCTGTCAGCTTGTTATTCTTTAGTCACCTGTTCGTTTTATCCGCTCTTATCAATAAGTTCCTGTTAAAGTTTTTGCGACCCATAAACTAGATTCTCTGCAGCATTGATCTAAGCAAAGCTGTTCCGTGTAGTAATTGACAAATGGCTCGAAAAACTACCGATAAAGTCATACTGTATTGACGAAATCTGAGTAATATGAAGGTGATTGCGTTGCAAATTAAAAATGCCTTATATTCCCGGTGGCAGAATTATTGTCTCTATCATTTTTCCATTACCCGCTGGGGTAAAAATCTCAAGGCCCTTCAGGGAAAATATACTGGAAAGCGCTGCTTTATCATTGGCAATGGCCCTAGTCTGACAGCGGAAGACTTGGACAAATTAAAAGGCGAATACACCTTTGCGTTCAACCGCATCTACTATATTTTCGATCAAACAGACTGGCGTCCGACTTTCTACTGTACGCAGGATGCTAAAATTGCTCAGGCATCGTCCAAAGAGATCAGAGAAAATATCGAAACCCCATATCTTTTTGCTCCCATCAATCTGAAGTGGTATGAAAATGTGAACATCGACACAGATTATTTTTTCTCTCCGAAGCAGGCGGGCGAAAATATTCCGGAATTCAGTGAGAATATCCCCAACCACATTGGTGTTGGAAATACTGTGGCGTATACCGCCATGCAGTTGGCTGTATACATGGGCTTTTCGGAAATATATTTACTTGGCGTAGATCACAGCTTTCAGACTTATCAGGATAAAGACGGCAATGTGATTGTTGATCCCAATGCCAAGGATTACTTCTGCAATCAATATAATCAGGATAAGGACAAGCTGTTTGTGCCAAAGCTGGATTTATCCACCTTGTCCTATATGGCTGCAAAAAGATATACCGAAAACCATCCTGTGACGATTTATAATGCCACTCGCGGCGGAAAACTCGAAGTTTTTCCTCGTGTAGATTTTGATACCCTGTTTATTTAAAAGGATTCTCTTAACTATGGAGCAAAAGAAAAGTCAACTTAAAATTGGAATTATATTGAACTATATCAATATTATCCTTGGCAATCTAATTCCTATCTTTTATACGCCAATCATGCTTTCCTTATTAGGGCAGGCAGAATACGGGCTGTATAAACTATCCAGCAGTGCAACTAGCTACCTTTCACTCATTTCTTTGGGTATTGGCTCTGCGGTTGTTCGCTATTTGATTAAGGCGAGGGAAGAAGAGGGGCAAGAGGCAGAAGAGCGGGTACTTGGCCTTTTTATGGTGATCTTCCAAATTATTGCTGTTGCAGCCTTGATAGTAGGAACAATTTTGACATTCAATTTGGACCTCTTCTATGGGCGTTCTTTATCAGATGCAGAGCTTTCCAGGATGAAGATTCTAGTTTTCATCATGGTCTGTAATACTGCACTGAGCTTCTCCCAAACGCCTTACGTTTCTGTTGTCAATGCTCATGAGCAGTTCATCTTTCTGCAATGTGCAAATATTTTAACTACCTGTGTTGGGCCGATTGTAAATCTAATAGCATTATATCTTGGGTTTGCTTCCATTGGAATGGCAGTCTCTTCACTGCTGATTGGATTATTATGCAGAATTGCTTATCTTGCATATGTGAAAAAACATATGCATCTCCGGGCTAGATACAACAATCTTCCTACCCATTTACTTAAAGAGATATTGTCCTTCTCTTTTTGGGTTTTTATCTCAAATGTGGTGGGCCAGCTCTATAACGCAACTGATACAGTGATGATCGGTATGATTTCTGCGTTAAGCACTGTTGGTGTAGCAGTATATAACGTTGGTGGTACATTTAACAATATCATATCAAGTCTAACAACAGGTGTTTCTAGTTTGCTCACACCGAAAGCAAACCGCATGGTTTTTCAGAATGCATCAAATTTGGAACTTACGAATTTAACAATCCGCGTTGGGCGCATTC
>Ga0129308_1001065_pt1 | contig 32081 bp, 32 predicted proteins | sample L827metagenome_FD_94440 | JGI IMG/M metagenome (GOLD analysis project Ga0129308, IMG submission 94440) | Ring-tailed lemur group fecal microbial communities from Wisconsin, USA - L827 metagenome | ecosystem: Host-associated > Mammals > Digestive system > Large intestine > Fecal | place: USA...
CTATGACGAGCTGGACAAGCCCGCCATGCGGAAAGAATACTTCGGAAACATCTACGCGAAGGCGGAGGACAACGCGGGGAATGTGTCCGACGCCATTTTTGCAGGCTTCATGTTCGAGCAGACGGAGCCTGTGGCGGAAAAAACTCTGACGCCGGATCACTGGACGAACGGGACGGTGGAGATCGGCCTGTCCACGGACGATAACCTGTCGGGCGTGCGGGACATCACCCTGCCGGACGGCAGCGTCGTGGACGCGGATACGGCGAAGTATACGGTGGACAAGAACGGCGTGTACAACTTCTCTGTGCGGGATTACTGCGGCAACGTCCTGACCTATCCCGTGGAAGTGAGCAACATCGACCTGCTTGCGCCGGTCGCGGACTATGAGGTGATGCCCGGTGACTGGACGAACAGGCCCGTGACCATCCATGTGACGGCCACGGACCCGAAGCCAGAGGAAGGCTATGCGCCCAGCGGCGTTAAGTCCATCACACTGCCGGACGGTACGGTGGTGGACGGCGATACCGCGGATTTCGTTGCGGACGCCAATGGGAAATACGATTTCATCATCACGGACAACGGCGGAAACACGTTCACACTGCATACCGAGGTAGGTAACATCGACTATCTCGCACCCGAAGCAGAATATACCGTGACGCCGGATATCTGGACGAACGGACCTGTGGCCATCCATGTGACGGCCCGCGACCCGGAACCGGATGACGGCTATGCGCCCAGCGGCGTCAAGTCCATCACACTGCCAGACGGCACGGTAGTGGAGGGCGATGCGGCGGATTTTACCGTGAGCGTCAATGGTACGTATGACTTTGTCATCACCGACAACGGCGGAAATACGGCCACACTGCACACGGAAGTGGGCAACGTGGACACCGTGCGCCCGACTGTGGATTGCGGGCCTCATGTCCATTTCCGCACTGCTGCCCGCGTTGGCGGCGCAGGAAGCGGAAAGCGTATCCATCCCCGAAAGCTCCGGCATTTCAGAAAGTGTGGCGCAGGATGAGAGCAGCGTATCCGGTTCCAGCAGTACAGCGGATGAAAGCACTGATCCGGAGTCCGGCAGCAATGCAGAGGATGAATCGGATTCTGTTTCGCAGCCCGAATCCGGCAGTATGCCGGTGGAGTCTGACAGCAGCATTTTGGGGGATTCGGAAGCGGAAACCGGCAGCTCACTGCCTGTTTCTGAAAGCACAGTATCCGACGAAACGGAATCAGCTTCCGGCAGCGAAACAGCGGTAGATGAACAGACGGTCGCTGTTACGGTATCGGAAGAATACGCGCTCCTGCTTGCGACCAACCAGGCGGACAGCATGATGGGCCATGCGGGCATGGAGCGCAGCGGCGCCTGTACGCAGCCCGCGGCTTCCTTTGCTCTGGCAGACTACGCCGCAGAGACAGAGGATGAAAGCTACTGTCTGCTTTGGGAAGCGATGAACGCGGCATTTGAACAGCTTGGCGCGCAGGGGTATCTGGCGGCACGCTGTGTATATGCGGACGATACGCTGATGGTGTATGTGTGAGAAGGAAGCGGTGTGGTTTGAAAAACGGGCTGTTGGATGAGATCGCCCGCAAAAACAAACGATATATTTCAGACCTGCGGCTGTTCCCGGAGCTCAAGTGGCGCGCACTGGCACAGCTCCACGATTTAAAAGGTAAGGAACAATACCCGCTGGCCGAGTGGTCGGAGGCTGTATCCTATCTGCTGGGCTGTACCGTGCATTTTGAGAGTTACGGCCAGATCACGGCAAGCCTCAAACCGTTTGCGAAGGGGATGCATTGAAAATGAAAGTCGTAATGGTAGAGCCGGGGCAGTACGCCCGTGCCGCGGAGATCGGGAACGAGCTGGAATCTATGCAGGCGGCGGTGGGTGGACTGATCGACTGTGCATATCCATGGCGGGAAAAGGTGTGCATTGTGTGCAACGATGAAGGGCTGATCAACGGGATGCCGATGAACCGTGCCGTTGAAGGATACGGCGCGCTGGCCGGGCCGTTTTTCATCTGCGGGCTCAGCGGGGAAAACTTTTGCGGCCTGACGGACGCACAGGTGCAGAAATACCGGCAGATGTTCCTGCGCCCGCAGATCTTTTTGCGCACGGAACGCGGCGTCGGGTATCTGGAGTATGAGAATGTCACACTGCCCGGCGCACCGAAGGAGGCCATTGCACGGTTCAGGGAACGAAACGGTCTGCCGGAGTTTTGCTGCTGCCTTTTGCCCAGCACGGAGATGCCGGTCCTTGTCCGGTACGGAGAGCACTCATATGTTCCGCTGGAAGTGCGGGAACCGGGTGAAGGGGCGGAAGAGATCGCCAGCCGTCTGAACGGGCAGCTGGGCGTTACAAAGCAGCAGCAGGCGGCGATGCTTTGGGGCAGCATGTTCGGCTGGGACATTCCTGCGGCTGACCCGGCAAGGTATGACGAACAGGGGATGCCGAAACGGCATGGGCCAAAACATGGGGACCGGCAGCGGTAGCCATACTGCAGCAGACGTTTCTATAATCATGGAACGGCAAATAAAGAAAATTAATCGAAAAAGGGGCTGCGGCAGCAGCCCCTCTATACTTTGGCGAAAGAGGTGGTTTGATTGAAAAAATATTACACTGCGGAATCGGTGACGGAGGGGCATCCGGATAAGGTGTGCGACAGGATCGCGGACAGCGTTTTGGATGAATGTCTGCGCTTTGATATGGCTTCGCGTGTGGCCTGCGAGGTGATGGCGACACGAGGTCATGTTACAGTTGCGGGAGAGATCACCAGCCGCCATATCCCGCGCGTATCGGAAATCGTGGAGCGCGTGCTGCGGGATGCGGGATACCAAACCAGGGAAATGACGCTGGATGTTCTGCTGCACAGGCAAAGCCTGGATATCGCCGGAGGCGTAAATAACCCGCTGGAAGGAAGAAATGGAAAAGAGCCGGAAATGCAGCTTGGCGCCGGCGACCAGGGCGTGATGGTGGGCTACGCCTGCAATGAGACGCCGGAGAAAATGCCGCTGGCGGTGATGCTGGCGCACCGCGTCACCCGGCGGCTTGCCGGTGTGCGCAAGGCGGGAGAAACAGAGGGCCTGCTGCCGGACGGAAAAGCCCAGGTCACAGTAGAATACGAGGACGGACAGCCAGTGCGGCTGGATACGGTGGTGTTGTCCGCCCAGCACAGGGACGATATCCGGCCTGCAGAGCTGGAACAGGCGCTCAGGGAAAAAGTCCTCATTCCCGCCCTGCGGGCGCTGCCGCCCGACGAAGATACCCGCATCCTCGTTAACCCATCCGGGCGTTTTGTACTGGGCGGGCCGGACGCGGATACGGGCCTCACGGGCCGAAAACTCATGGTGGACAGCTACGGACCGTTTGTCCCGCACGGCGGCGGAGCGTTCAGCGGAAAGGACGCCACCAAGGTGGACCGCAGCGGGGCATATATGGCGCGGTACATTGCAAAAAACATCGTGGCAGCGCAGCTTGCGGAAAGATGCCAGGTCACGCTTGCCTATGCCATCGGCGCGGCGCAGCCGGTCATGGTGGAGGTGGATACCTTCGGCACAGGCACGGTGTGCGCCGATGACTGTCTCGCGATGGCGGCGCGACATGTGTTCGGCCTAACGCCGCTGGAGATCATCCGCACCTTGCAGCTCACGCGGCCCATCTTTGCCCGGACGGCCTGTTACGGCCACTTTGGGCGCGCGGAGTTCCCGTGGGAGCGGGAGAACAGGGTACAGGCGCTGCGGGATGCGGTGTTGTAGATATCGACTGCGGGTTTGTGGTATAATAGCCTCAAAGTTGCCGCTGAGCGCGGCTGCGCGTGTGCATACGCACACGCTTCTGCGCTGGCGCGCAGAACTTTGAGAACATTGAACCACGCAAAACCGCAGTAGATGCGGTTTTGTTGAGGCCGCCTAGCGGCGGCGTCATGGTGTAATAGCCCCAAAGCTGCCGCTTACGCGGCCATACGCATGCGACGAAAGCCGTAAAACATGAACAGCCAGATAAAAAGGTGGTGAACGGGATGGCCGATGGATTCAAAAAATATATACTGATGCACAAGGAGCTTTCCGTGGCCCGGGTGGTGCTGGATGAAGCAACAGGCTTGATCACCGCGGTGAACGCTATTGACAATGCGGAACACCTTCCGTTGGGCGTCAATGTGCGGAAAGGCGTCGTGGACCGTGCCGCTCTCAACGAGTGGTGGATGGGCCGTGCGATCCCAGCCAGCCGTGCCGGTCTTCGCCATGCACTGGAAGAACTGAATATCGCCACGCCGCAAAAGCTGCTGGAAAAGTGTCTGGGCCTTAGTTTGTCCGACCAGTATTGGATCTGCCCGCAGGATAGCGGACTGTGCTGGAAAGATGTGAACTTCTTTGAACACCCATTTTCGGGTGATGTGGGTGAGGTGCTGTTTGGAGGCGCGGCAGGTGAAGTGCCTGACCTCATGTCTCCGGACAACACTTCAGATGGCTGGCTGCGGAAAAAGTGGGTGATCATGGACGGGGAACGCTGTCTTGTGAAAGGCGGCAGCGGCGCGATCCAACAGGAACCTTACAATGAGGTGATCGCCAGCAGGATCATGGAGAAGCTGGGTATTCCTCATGTGGAATATATGCTCCAGATACGGGATGGTCTGCCCTACAGTGTATGCAGAGATTTCATAACGCCGAAAACGGAATACATTCCGGCCTGGTATCTGATGCATACAAAAGCGAAGCCGAATCATGTCTCATTGTATCAGCATTATCTGGAACGGTGTGAAGCGTTAGGAATCCCAGGTGCGGAACGAACACTGAGCCAGCAGATCGTGCTGGACTACATCATTGCAAACGAGGACAGGCATCAGGGCAATTTTGGAGCTGTGCGGGATGCGGAAACGCTGGAATTCATATCTCCCGCGCCGGTTTTTGACAGTGGGTCTGCACTGTGGTTCGAAATACCGACGCCACAGATCCGGGCAGGTGCAAGAACCGCCTGCAAACCCTTTAAAACCACGCATGAGGAACAGCTGCAGCTGGTGACGGATTTTGCATGGCTCGACCCATCCGCGCTGGTTGGGCTGGATGACATTGTCCGGGAAGTATTTGCCGGATCGGACTTTGTGGACGGGCCGCGTGCTGAAGCGATTGCGGGGGCTGTCGCGGAACGGACGGAGCGGTTGAAAGAGTATATCCTCACCAGGGAATATGGCCGGGACGATATCGCGCACGATGTGAAACAGAATATCGCGTACAGCGGTAAAGATCGGCGCAGGCGGGACGACATGGAACGATGACGGATCGCTCAAAGAGAGAACGGAGAGAAGTTATGGAGCAATATGAAAAGGCGGTTGCCCTATGGCGTCGCAGAAAAATTACTACGGACGCGGAGCTTGCCGAGGCGCTGAATGGCCACAGTATTGCGTTTGCATATCATTCTGGCAAAATTGAAAATGAGCGCATCACATACAATGATACACGTGAGATTTTTGAAAGGGATGGCGTTACATCATATACAGGCGACCTTCGTACACTGTTTGAGATCCGCAATGCGAAAGAAGCAAATGAACTGTATCTGGATGCGTTCAACGAGCGAAGGCTTTTGGATGAGGAACTCATAAAGCAGTTCCAATATCTTCTCACGCAGAACACCTATGATACACGCAGATATCAACTCGGAGAACGGCCGGGGGAATACAAGCACCATGACTATGTAACAGGCCGGGAAGAGGTTGGTGCGGCGCCGGAGGATGTGGCGGAAGAAATGACGGAGCTGCTGGATGAACTAAAAGATATTCCGGCAGAAAAGGCGCTGACGGCTGCAGCCTATTTTCATGCAAAATTTGAAAATATCCATCCATTTGCGGATGGAAATGGCCGCACAGGCAGATTGGCGATGAACTATTTTCTGGTGTGTCATGACCACCCGCCGGTCATCATCCATGAAGAAGACCGTAAGGAATACTATACCGCGTTGGAGGCGTGGGATGTCGGGCAGGAACTTGCACCGTTGAGCAATTTTTTAAAGATGCAGACTGTAAAAACCTGGGAAAAACAGCTTCAGCGGGAAGAAAAACGAAATCGAAATAGAGAACGATGAGAAATAAACGGCTTGTGAGTGATCACAGGCCGTCTTTTTGATGGAGGTGAAAAACTGTACTTTGAAAAAGAAGAGCTCCGGCGGGCAAAGCAGATGTCGGCGATAGAGTTCCTAAAGCGGTACCGGCCGGAAGAACTGGTGCGCTGCGGTGCGGGCGAATACGAGCTGCGCAGCCACGACAGCTTTAAAATCAGCGAGAGCACCAGCCTGTGGCACTGGAAAAGCCGGGATATTGGCGGGAAAAGCGCGCTGGACTACCTTGTCCGTGTGGAGGGTGTTCCCTTTACAGACGCGGTGCAGTACCTGCTGGAGCAGGAGCCGCCAGGATATATGCCGACGCCCAAAAGCACAGGGCGGAAACCGTTTGTCCTTCCTCCGGCGGCGCGGGAAGAATACAGGGTGGAGCTGTATCTGCAAAGCCGTGGCGTCAGCCTGGATGTGATCCGCTACTGCATATCCAGAGGGATACTGTACGAAAGCCTGCCGTATCACAGCTGTGTGTTCGTGGGTCTCGACCGGAATGGCGTCCCGCGCTATGCCGCGCTGCGTTCGACCTGTGACGGGCCGAACGCGTTCAAGGGAGAACAGGCGGGAAGCGACAAACGGTATTCCTTTTGCATCCCGCCGCTTGTGAGAAGCCGGCGTGCCGCAGTGTATGAGGCGGCGCCGGACGCGCTGGCCCACATGACGCTGGAGGGAGGGCGCGCGGACAAATACCGGCTGTCGCTGGGTGGGATCTATGTCCCACAGGATACATCGACAGACCGCCCGGTCAAACCGCCCGCCGCGCTGGAATCCTTTCTGCAAAACCATCCCGAAGTGGATGCGCTGGAGATTTGTACGGACAATGACCGCGCGGGCCGGTGGGCGGCGCGGAACATTGTCAAACACTATTCGAAGGAATATACGGTCACCGTGAAGCTGCCGCCGGGGGATGGCCGCGATTGGGCCGACGCGGCAAAACAACAAAAACAGGAACGGGCCGCCCGAAGCAGGGCGGCCCGTTTGAATAAGGAGTTGTAGAAATGGAAGAAAATATACTCAAGGTAATATCTCCGCTCACGGCGGAATTCATTCCGGACAGATGGAGCGGTGAGGATGAGATACAGGATCTGGACGGCCGGGGCCTGATGCCCTACCGGGAACAAATCGAACAGACCGTTGCAGAACAGGCGGTGGATTTTCTTGCGTACTATGACGGGCCGGAAGAAGTCCGGGAAAACCTTGTCAGCATCCTCCCGTCGGTTGCAGTGCAGGACGGAAGGCTGTGCGGCTGTACGGCCATCACGTACCGGCAGGACCTGTCCGAACACCAGTGGAACGCACTGTTCCGGGAGATTGCGGGCCAGTATTCGGATGGTTGGGGCGAAGGGTTTGAGCAGAGGGATATTGAAGTGGATGGAGGCATTCTGAACGTCCATTTCTGGCAGCCGGACGGATTTGAAATGCTCCCCATTGCGGTAAGCCGTGTGGAACAGACTGTGCCGGAACGCCCGAGGATGGAGCTGGTGGGTCATGACGGGAATATTTTCGCTATCCTGGGCCGGGCGGCAAAGCTGCTGCGGGAGAATGGGCAGAACGCGGCGTCGGTCGAGATGCGCAGGCGTGTGGCGCACTGTGATAACTACTACAAGGCACTTGGCATCATCAGCGAATATGTGGAGACGGAGCTGTCTGTTCCGCGAGACCTGCCGCCCGATCCGGCACGCCGTAAAAAAGAAAAACAACATGGGGGAGAGGTCCGATGAGCGGCACGCTGTTGGAACGTCTGCAGCAGAAAGTGGATGCGGAGCTGGAACAATACAGAGCCGGCCTGCTCAGCCAGGGCGCGCAGGCGGTCATGGACAACGCATACGAGCTGACGGTAAAGAGTGAGCTGGCGGCCCGGGTGGACTGTGCGTTCCTGGACCGTCGGCAGCTCAAGGGCCTGCTGGCGCAGGAACATCCGCTGCAATACGTCTATGACCGGTGGGAACCGGAGCATGCGGTGATCGACGATCTGCTGGCGGATACGGTGTATGCCGCGGGCCGGGAAGCGGACAGGGAATGTATTACAGACCAAAAAAGAAAGCGTTCACAGGAACGGTAACGAGGAGGATGCGGTTGACAGAAAACGAAAATGAAGAACTGAAGGATATCATGGTGGAGGGTTTTCCAGTGCTGGAGCATACGGGCGGCGATGGGTGGACGATCCTGCATGGGGACACGCTCAGCATCGTGCGTGCGTTTAAGCCCGGCGTCAGTGGTTTTTCTTTTGAACGCGTATGTCAGATGTGTTCCAGCCTTGAACCGCAGGCGCAGCGCCGTTTCTTGAGCGATTCCAAGCAGGCTGCCTATACGGTAGAGCGCGTTGTTCGCCGCGGATTGCGAGAGATGGAGTTATCCGTAACGCCGGAGGCAGATTATTCGGTAGAACAGAAAACCGCTGTGAAAGAGAACGAGCAGTCCAAATCGGTCAAAGTAAAAAAGACAGCCCGGCTGGAGCGGGAGTAGGCCAACAGTTTTCCGTTTGTTTTCAAATGTGAAGTGGATTTTTCCGGGGAGGTGTGGTAGTGTTGAGATGAACACAGAGGAAACGGAGGCGCTCATGATGGCAAAGGAACGGCTGTATCGGATGACGGAGCCAACGAGTATGATAAAATCGTTGGACTATCCAAAGCGCAACAGGAGCCGGTATATATTACACGCAACGGAGAGGGCGAGATGGTCTTTCTGCCTATCGAAGCGTATGAGCGACGCGAAGCAGAACTGACACTGCTGGAGAAGCTGCTGACGGCAGAGCAAAACCGCCTTGATGGTGCACCCACATATCCATTGGATGCGGTAGCGGCAGAACTGGAGGATATCTATGCCGAGGTATAGGGTCGTCCTCTTGGCTGAGGCAAGAGATGAACTGCGTCAAATTGCCTCGATTCATAAAGCGAAAGTAGGCCCAAAGGCAGCTAAGCGTATCACAGACAGGATTCTGGAAGCTTTGCGCCATCTGGAAGATTTTCCCACGATGGGGACACTGCCTCCCTATGAGCGAATCGTCCGCGCTGGATATCGGATGTTGATTGTGGATGACTATCTTTGCTTTTATGCGATTCGGGGCGCGGAAGTACATGTCGTACACATCGTTCATGGCAGTGTGGACTATATCAGACGTTTAAGACTTGTATAACAGAATACCTTTGTCAGCTCGATTTAAAAACTGAAAATACGTCGTATCCCTCGCATTGTGATCTCACAGTGCGGGGGATTTTTTGCGGGAAGAAGGGAGGGGAATTCCGCATGAAACAACCGACGCCGTGGTGGGTATGGCTGATTCCTTTGCCTGTTGTCTGGTGGGCGACGCTACTTGTAGCCGGAGTCTGGCAGCCGGGGACAAATCTGCTGCAGCTGACGGCGCAGCTGAGCACGGTGCTGCAAAGGCCGTGGGATATTCGCTGGACGCAGTATTCCGGCAGATGTCTGCTGCTATTTACACTCGCCTATGGTGTGGGCGCGGGCACGGCGGTTTCCGGTACGGCTGTCACACGCCGGGGCGAGGAACACGGTTCTGCACGTTGGGGGGATGTGTTCAGCATTGCACGGAAATACCGCGATAAAGGAGGCGGGAACCTTATCCTCACGCAGCACTTTGCCATCGGCTGGGACGGATACAGGCACAAGCACAATACCAATGTGCTTGTGGTGGGCGGCTCGGGCGCGGGCAAGACACGGGGCTACTGTGTGCCGAACATACTGGAAGCAGCGGGCCGGGATGAGAATGCACCGCCCTGTTCGCTGGTAGTCACAGACCCAAAATCGGAGGTGCTGCGCAAGACGGGTGCGCTTCTTATCGCACGGGGCTATGAGGTGTGTGTGCTGGACCTGACCAGTCCGGCCACTTCTTTTTGCTACAATCCTTTGCGATACATCCAGAGCGCCAAAGACGCGCTGCGCATGATCGACACGCTTATCCAGGCGACTACGCCGCCGGGCGGCAAAAATAGCGATCCATTTTGGGAAAAAAGCGAAACGGCGCTGCTGCAGGCGCTGGTGTTGTACCTCATCCAGGAGGCTCCGGAATGCGAGCAGAACCTTCCGATGGTGATGGAGATGCTGCAGGCGGCGGAAGTGCGGGAAGAGGATGAAGAATATGAGTCGCCGCTGGATATGCTGTTCAGCCGGTTGGAGATGCGCGACCCGGAGAGTGTTGCGCTCAAGCAATACCGGGTTTACAAAATGGCGGCAGGCAAGACAGCCAAAAGCATACTCGTGAGCGTGGGCGTGCGCTTGTCGGCCTTTCTGCTGCCGGAGGTCGCAAAAATGACGTGCACGGATGAACTCCATCTGGAGGAACTGGGGGAGAAAAAGGTGGCGCTGTTCTGCTGCATCCCGGACAGCGAGAAATCACTGAACTATCTTGTCGGCCTCCTGTACGGCCAGATCATCCAGACACTGTACTACGAAGCAGACCGCAAACACAAAGGACGGCTGCCGGTGCCTGTTCATCTGCTGATCGATGAAGCGCCAAATATTTCGCTGCCTACGGACAGCTTTCTGACATCACTGGCCACGATGCGCAGCCGCGGTATCTTCACGTCCTACATTTGCCAGAACATGGCGCAGATCAAGGCGTTGTTCAAGGACAATTGGGAGTCGCTTGTGGGGCTGTGCGATGAGTTTTTGTATATCGGCGGCAATGAAAAGGAAACACACAAATATGTGTCCGAACTAATCGGCAAGCAGACGCTGTCCGCAGACTCCCACAGCCGCAGCCGTGGCCGCAACGGCAGCTACAGTACCAGCACGCAGCTTTCGGGCCGGGAGCTGCTCACGCCGGACGAGGTGCGGCTGCTGGGCAATGAAAAGGCGATCCTGTTCGTGCGCGGAGAGAGGCCGATACTGGACGGCAAGTACGATTTGAAGCGCCACCCAAACGTGCAGTACACCGAGGACGGAGGCGCACCGCCCTATGATTACACAGCTGCACACTTGGCTGAAAATGATATTTCCGGCAGCCCGGAAAACTATGAGCTGCTGGATATGCGCGATTTTTTATCATGAGCAACATACAAAGAAGCATCAAATCCATCCGGGGCAGTACATCACTGCCCCGGATGACAAAGTAAAACAGGGAGGTATATCGGATTGAACATTTTGAATATTTTGAAACCTGCTCACAAAGAGGGGAAAAGCTGCCCGGCAAAACTTGGCCGGGCAGGGCGAAGCGTTTTTTCTCTGTATGCGGCGCTGGCACTGTGTATGTGGTGTTTTGCGGCTCCGGCATTTGCTGCGGATGACCCGCTGGCCATCGTCAACAATCTTTCGGATTTTGTGTTTTCTCTCATCCGTGCGGTTGGCGTCATCCTGCTGGGCTGGGGCGTTGTGCAGGTGGGGCTATCGTTCCAGAGCCATGACCCCAGCCAGCGCAGCCAGGGCTTTCTGACGCTGGCCGGCGGGCTTGTGGTCACTTTTGCACGGGAGATCCTCGCGCTGATCGGTGTATCGTGAATGGGAAAAGAAATGTTCGCCGCAGGGGGAGGTGAGGCCGGATGGGAGAAAATTCGTGGATCATAGACAATCTGAACGCTGCGCTCAATACATGGAACGAAAAGCTGGCTGAGATCTGGCAGCTCCTCACGCAAGGGCTTGCAGATTTCAAGGGCGGGGGCGTTTGGACTGTCATGCTGAACGTGCACAGCGCGATGACAGCCATCGGCCTGGGCCTGCTGGTGCTATTCTTTGCCGTGGGTGTAGTAAAGACCTGCGGCAGCTTCGCGGAAGCCCGAAGGCCGGAGTACGCGCTGAAGCTGTTTGTCCGATTTGTGCTGGCGAAGGCCGCCGTGCAGTATGGTCTGGAACTCATGCTGGCGGTTTTTGATATCGTGCAGGGCATTGTATCACGCGCCATGAGTGCTGCGGGTACAGGAGGATTGGCGCCGACTACATTGCCGCAGGAGATCGTGGACAAGATCAACGCGGTGGGATTCTGGAGCAGCATCCCGCTGTGGGCGGTTACGCTGCTGGGCGGGCTGTTCATCACGGTGCTGTCCTTTGTGATGATCATGACGGTGTACGGGCGTATGTTCCGTTTGTATTTCTATGCCGCGCTGGCGCCCATCCCTCTGGCCACATTTGCGGGAGAACCAACAAGCAATGTGGGCCGCAGCTTTGTGAAAAGCTATGCGGGCGTATGTTTGGAGGGGGCGGTGATCGCGCTGGCATGCATCATCTTTTCCGCGATGGCTTCCGCACCGCCTGCCGTGGACAACAGTGTTTCCGCAGTTACGGCAGTTTGGAGCTATGTGGCGGAGCTTTTGTTTAATCTCCTCATATTGGTCGGCGCGGTCAAGGCAAGCGACCGTGTTGTCCGAGAGATGATGGGGTTGTAAAGGTTGAAATAACGGTAGCTGTGATTGATATTTTACAAAGGGTGTGGTACAATATAGCCATAAAGGAGGGACGGAAAATGCCGCAGATCGTTCCGATTCGAGATTTGAAAAATACAAATAAGATTTCTCAAATGTGCCACGAAACGAATGAACCGATTTTTGTGACGAAAAACGGTTATGGGGATATCGTCATGATGAGCATGGAAACCTATGAGCGTCAGATGATTTTGGCGGATGTGGACGCAAAGCTGGCTGTTGCGGAAGAACAAATCACTTCAGGAAAAGTTCGTCCGGCCAGAGAAGTTGCGCGGGAGCTGAGAGAAAAATATGGCATATAGCGTTGTCATAACGGACGAAGCAGCCCGCGACCTGGATGCAATTCTGAATTATCTGGTTGAACAGCTTCACACGCCGAAAGCTGCTGCTGGCTTAATGGCGGAATACAATGAGATTCTTGACAATTTGGAACGCTATCCATATATGTTTGAGGAATCCAGGATATCCGCACATCGCAAAGCGATGTATCACAAGTTCCTGCTCGGGAAATATGTCGGGTTGTATCAAGTAGATGAAACAGAAAAATGTGTGACTATAGCCCGCATTTTTCACGGGTCACAGAATTACCAGAAATATTTGTAAACATACCTGTTTTGTGTATATTGTAAGCGCCGCCTATGTGCGGCGCTCATTTTTTTGCGGGAGGGAAGCCTATCGAGATCAAAATTCCAAAAGAGATCCGCGAGTACCAGGAGTCCATCTTTTTCGGGCTCAATACGCGGCAGTTTGTATGTTCACTTCTGGCCCTCGGCGCTGCCGTGGGCCTGTATTTTTTACTGCGAGATTATGCGGGCGCAGAGGTCGCAGGCTGGGCCTGTATGCTGGGCGCGGCCCCGTTCGCGGCCTGCGGCTTTGTGCGTTACCACGGCATGACGGCGGAGCAGCTGCTGTGGGCCGTGATAAAATCAGAACTGCTCACCCCGCACAGGCTGGTGTTCCGGGCGGAGAATCTCTACTATACGGTGATGCACGCCAAGATCGACGCAGGGGCACGCAGGCAGGAACGGGAAGTGGAGGTGAACCGTTGATCAAGACCCTTACACGAAGCATCCGGCTGGAAAAAGAAAAATTCCGCATTCCCCATTCTGTGCAGGACGCCATCCCCATCAGGCGTATCTGGCCGGACGGCATTTTCCAGGCAGGCAACGCCTACAGCCGTTCCTACCGCCTCACGGATATCAACTATGCCATCGCCAGCAAAGCCGATAAGACGGCGATGCTGCTGGACTATTCGGAACTGCTCAATGCGCTGGATTCCGGGGCAAGCGCCAAGATCACCATCAACAACCGCCGTGTGGACCGCAGGCAGTTTGAGCAGGAATTGCTGATCCGGCCGCGGGAAGATACGCTGAACGAATACCGGCAGGAGTACAATGATATGCTGCGTTCCCATGCGGCCAGCAACAACAGTGTGGTACAGGAGCGGTATCTCACCCTCAGCGCCCACAAACGCGGCATTGATGAGGCCCGGGCGTACTTCCAGCGCATGGGCGGCGAAGTCACAGCACGTCTCGGGCAGTTATCCTCGCAGGCTGAGGAGCTGGACGCCTCCGCCCGATTGCAGATCCTGCGCGATTTCTTCAAGGCAGGCCAGCCCGCCGTTGTGCCGTTCAATATGGAGCAGCGGGCAAAGCGCGGCCATGACTTCAAGGACTGGTTCTGCCCGGACAGCCTGGAATTTTACGCCGACTTTTTCAAGTCGGACGTCCGATGGGGCCGGGTGCTGTATTTACAGGATTATGCCAGCTTCATCAAGGATGATTTTATCATGGAGCTGTGCGGGCTGGACCGCAGCATGATGGTGTCCATCGACATCCTGCCTGTGCCCACGGATGAAGCGGTGCAGGAACTGCAGAATAAACTCCTTGGTGTGGAGACGAATGTGGCCAACTGGCAGCGGCGGCAGAACAACGCCAACAACTATACGGCCAATGTGCCCTACGATATGCAGCTCCAGCGCAAGGAAACAACGGAATTTCTGAACGACTTGACCGAGCGCGACCAGCGCATGATGTACGGCCTTGTGACGGTGGTGCATCTGGCGGAAAGCAAGGAACAGCTGGACGCGGATACCGAGAGCCTAATGGCTGTGGGCCGCAAGCATCTGTGCCAGCTTTCCACTCTACGCTGGCAGCAAAGGGACGGCCTCGACACGGTACTGCCCTATGGTGTGCGGCGCATCCATGCGCTGCGCACGCTGACAACGGAAAGTGTCGCTGTGCTGATGCCGTTCAAGGCACAGGAACTCAACCACACGAACGGCATCTATTATGGGCAAAACGCGGTGTCGGGGAACATGATCCGCATCGACCGGGCGCAGCTGCTCAACGGACACTCGTTCCGGCTGGGTGTGTCGGGCAGCGGCAAGAGCATGAGCGCGAAAGAGGAATTGGTAGAGATCGCCCTGCGTACAAAGGATGATATCCTCATCTTAGACCCAGAGAGTGAATTCGGCCAGCTGGTCAAGGCGCTGGGCGGTGAGGTGCTGCCCATTTCTCCGCACAGCAGCATTCACCTCAACGCACTGGATATGGACAGGGCATACGGGAAAGGAAAGAACCCGCTCATTGAAAAGGTGCAGCTGATTTTATCCATCTTTGAGCCGTTGACGGAAAATGGCCTTACAGCAAAGCAGCGGTCTATTCTGGACCGCTGCGCGAGGCTGGTGTACCGGGAATATATACGCGGCGGGTATCGCGGCGCGCCGCCCACGCTGGTGGATCTGCGCCGTGTGCTGCTGGAACAGCCCGAGGTAGAAGCGCATGACCTCGCATTGGCGTCGGAGCTGTACACCACCGGCAGCTTGAACATCTTTGCCCATCAGACCAATGTGGACACCAACGCCCGCATCCTGTGTTACGACATCCGCGAGCTGGATGAGCAGCTGCGGCCCGTGGGTATGGTGGTGACGCTGGACGCCATTTTCAACCGGGTGATCCGCAACTGGCGGCAGGGAAAGCGCACATGGATACTGGCCGATGAGTTCTACATTTTATTCCGCTATTCTTTCAGCGCGGAGTTTTTCTATCGTCTGTTCAAGCGGATGCGCAAATACAATGCGTTCATCACCGCGGTGAGTCAGAATGTGGACGAGATCCTGCGCTCAGACACCGCACGCCTCATGCTGGCAAACAGCGAGTTGCTGGTGATGCTCAACCAGGCGGCGACGGATCGGGAGGAGCTGGCAAAGCTGCTGAACATTTCAGAGAACCAGCTGTCATACATCACAAACGTGCCCGCGGGCCATGGCCTCATCCGCTGCGGCGGGGCGATCATCCCGTTCGAAAACAGCTTTCCAAAAAATACGAAGCTGTACCGGCTGATGACGACGCGTCCTAATGAAAAGTTTTGAATAATGGGAAAGGCCGCGGCCGCAGAGTTTTCATCTGTTTCTGGAAAAATTTTCTTTGCATAACAGGTCGATAACATGAAGGCTCCATCTTGATTTTTCGCTGGAATAGGGATACTATATATAGCGGTTAGGAGGAAGATGGTATATGGAAAACAACAACATCGGCAATGCGGAGAGAACAGGGAAGAATGTGAATTTCGAGCGTATCCGGCGTATCACGGGGTATCTTGTGGGTACGGTGGACCGCTGGAATGATGCGAAAAAGTCTGAGCTGAACGACCGCGTAAAGCATGCATAACAGATAAGTAACATATATATGGCAGCGCCCGTGGGGAGAAATCCTCACGGGCGCTGTTTTTTGGAGGGATGTTGCTGAGAGATTTTAAAACAAAAGAACATCACACCGGGGCGGAACTGCCCAAAACGATTCGCCATGCCCCGAAAGAACTGGCAAAGAAAGGCTTGCTGGCAGCTAAAGAAAAGGGGAAAGAGCAGATGCTGCAGGCGGCGCAGAATGGGATGGGCGGCACGGAGCAGGCCGTCCCGGAAGAAAGCGCCGGGGAACAGTTGCTGGAAAAAACGGGGGAGTGGGGCCGGAGGGGCACTTCCAGCGGGGAAAATATGCTTCGCGGTGCATTTGGCCGCAAGGTTGTAGGCGGCCGCGCACACCGGAAGGAGAAGCAGCGGGAGTACACAGCCAGCGACCAAAACGGTTCGCTGGCACACCGGTTCAAAGAGAAAAGCCCAGACAGGCCCCGCACACAACAGGGTACGGCCCGTGGTCTCAAAGCGGGAAAGTCCGCTGCAAAGGCTACACGCCAGCCGGTAAAGACGCCGCAGGCGACCCATGCGGCCGCCCGGCAAACAGCACACGCGGCAAAACAGGCGGCACAACGGGTAAAGCAGGCGGCAAGAGCTGCACAAAAAGCGGCAAAGGCAACAGGACGGGCGCTGGCCAGCACGACAAAAGCCTGTATCGCGGCAGCCAAAAGTCTCGTGGCGGCGTTGGCTGCGAGCGGTGGACTGGCGCTGTGCATAGTCTTGTTTATCTGTTTGATCGCCTTTGTGGCAGGTTCGGCGTTCGGTATATTCTTTTCGCCTAATCCGACGGGGAAAGGGATAACACTGAATCAGGCGGTACAGATGATGAATGAGGAATACTACCAGCAGCTCAAAGGGCTTGAAGTCGCGATCCCGCACGACCGGGTGGAATATATCTCCATAGATGGTTCGGTGTCCATCCATTGGGAGGACGTGCTTTCGGTGTTTGCCGCAGACATGGCGGCAGATGAACAAGGCCAACAGGTTGTGGTGCTGGATGATGCACAGGTGGAGCGGCTACGAGGTGTCCTTGCGGATATGCATGCAATCAGCCATAGCACGCGCACGGTGGAACATGAGGAAGAGATTATCACCGTGGGTGAGGACGGCAACGAAGTGACGGAATGGGTGACCGTATCGGAAACGATACTGGAGATCAAGGTGTTACACAAAACCGCCGCGGAGATGGCGACGGCATATGGTTTCACCCCGCGCCAGCAAGAACAGCTCATGCTGCTGGCCGATCCTCAGTATGACGTGCTCTGGATGGAGCTGCTGGGCGGCTATGTCAGCGGCGGCGGGCAAATCATTGTCCCGGATACCGACTGGACGGGAACCGGCATCTTTGCGTGGCCGCTGCCGCAGAGCTTTTCCATCACTTCAAACTTTGGATACAGGCAGGATCCGTTCACTGGGGAATGGAGCTACCACAATGGTACCGACATTGAAGCTCCGCTTGGTACGCCCATCCTTGCGGCGGCGGATGGTACGGTGACAATTGCAAATGGAACCGATCCATGGGGCGGCAGCTATGGATACTATGTAAAGATCGACCACGGTGGTGGGATGGAGACGTTGTATGCACACTGTTCTGCCATCGCTGTTACGGCAGGCCAGCAGGTGCGGCAGGGCGAGGTGATCGGCTTTGTTGGTACCACCGGAAACTCCACGGGCAACCACCTGCATTTTGAGGTGTGGGAAAAGGGGCAGAGAACAGATGCAAAAATGTATTTTTCTAAACAAAAGATATATTTTGGGGGAGGAGAACCGGTTTGTAGATGAGGCCCTGCATAAAATAATTATTAGGCTTGAATTAAATGATTGTGACTGGTAAAATTATTAAAAAGAAGTTTGCAAATATGTGGCAGATAGCAACAACCTAGCTGACTGGGTGGAGAGAATTTGGGGTAGTGACGAATGAATAGCAATCAATTAAAGCAATTTATTGCAATAGCAGAGGAAGAAAATATCACACGCGCAAGCCAAAAATTGTTTATGTCTCAGTCTGCGCTGTCTAACACATTAAAACTATTGGAAGAAGAGCTGGACTGTCAGTTGTTTGACAGAAAATCAAATCGATTGGTTTTAAATACAAATGGAATGAAGCTATTTGGGTATGCAAAACAAGCAATTAAATTGATTGAAACTGCGGAACAGGAATTTAAAGTGCCCAAGAGAAAAAAGTGCGTGATTAAAATTGTTACTAGTTCGCATATGTATTTTACATCTTTTTTCAAAAAAAATATTGCATTGATGAGTAAATACCACCTTAAGGTTATGGAGTGCAGCTACAGCGATGTTTTTGAATTTTTAGATGGGAAAAATTGTGATATGGTTTTGGCTCCGGACTATCCTAAAATTCATAAGGGGTTGGCCCGTTTTGAACGCGTCTTATTAGGTGAAGAGCAGTTGTGTGTTGTATTCCCAATTGAGCACCTGCTCAGCGTGAAAAATTTTGTTTGTACAAGCGAGTTGCATGGGGAGCAATTTTTCTCCTTCGAAAATGATATCGAATTTCGCTGGCAAGACTATTTGTTTATGCAAAAAGGTTATAGTGTTGATTACTGTGTAGAACTTCCGAGAGGTTATACACGGACGAACGATATTTCAGACCTCAAATTTCCTTGCTTTTTATCATCTCTTGTCAAAGAAAGTGTAGCGTCTTACAAATCGAAATATAAATGTGTTCCGCTCGGTGATTCTGAAGCGATTCGCAGTGTCTATTTGTGGTATAAAAAGGATAGTACAAAGATGATCGATACTATAATCAAGGAGTTTCTGTAGATAATGTCATGCACCATGCACATAGAAAAATGGGAAAAGGAGATAACCTTTTCCCGCTTTTTGTTTTGAGAGAGGGTTATGGCTGAGTATAAGCTGCAATTGCTTCAATTTCGACCAAAGCATTTTTGGGCAGCCGTGCCACTTCTACAGCTGCTCTTGCAGGGTACGGCGATGAGAAAAATTGCTCATATATGTTGTTCATAGCAGAGAAATCATCCATGTTGGAAAGGAAAACTGTAGTTTTAACAACGTTATCCATGCTGCAATTTGCCTGTGTTAAGATTGCTTTTATATTTTGTAATGACTGTCTGGTTTGGGAGGCGACATCCGATGCCATAATTCCGCTTACAGGATCAATGGGCAACTGGCCAGATACAAATATCATGTTGCTGATATGAATGGCTTGGGAATATGGTCCGATTGCCGCAGGGGCATTGTGGGTCACAATTTGATTTTTCATGAAAATTCCTTCCCTTTTATAGAAAATGAAATGTTCTGGTAACTATTCGGAAAAGCTTTGTTCTTCATGCAAGGATAATGGCTTACTGTTTCGTTTGGTATTTTCTTTTGCATAAAAATCGGCCTGTGTGTCTGTTATTTTATAAAACTTTATCCAAACAAAAGCAGCAATGATCATCAATATGCCTCCGATACCAAATAAAGCCAAGAAACTGCGCATAAATACTGGTGTGACGTTGGAGAGCGATACAAGATCGATAGCATCATAACCAATTACAGCAAGACCATAGCCAGCGATAGCGCCGCCGGTAATATTACCAATATCGGCCGCAATTTGAATGGTAGCTGGAGCGGAAAGACGCGTATCGACCCCGGTTTCGTATAAATATGCTTCAGCAGCATCTAATAAATATGGAACAAGATAGAAATTCCACAGCATCATTGTTGTCTGAGTAACGATTTTTATAATTCCAAAAATCCAAACGGAGCGCTCACCAATAAAGGTGAAAAGAATCATGGATACACCATATAGTAAAAGCCAGAGAGTTTTTGAGATTTTTTTACCCAGCCGAATGCCCAGCATCGGCAGCACAAAAATACCAATGATCGCAGCAACATCAATGATTGTATTAATCATCGTATAGGTAGGACCAAATTCCCCCATGAGGCGGAAATAGTAGATGCCAAGGTTACTCACAGTCATCATGCCGGTGTAGTAAAAAATGTCGCTGATAAGAATGGCTCGCAGGTATTTATTTTGAAACAGTGCTTTACAGGTGCCCCAAAAACTTTCTTCTTTGGCTTTTTTATCTGTGCCTAGAGCAGGTGGAGCGCTTACGCCTATGGCATAATAATGAGAGAAAAGACTCATACCGGCGACCATTGCAAAACTATAAATAGCAGCTACACAGGTGTAAGCCTCCCAAGTGAAATTGAAAGAGGTGCTGAAATATGTAACCATAGGCAGTGCGGTCATGCTCATTAGGAGAAGTCCGAATTTGTTGCCACGTGTAGAGGCAATGGATAATTCGTTGCGCATCGCCTGATCAGAGCCAGCCATAACTCCCATCATGCTGTAAAATACACCTTGTATCATGTCGGCAACACCGGCGAAAATACCATAAAGAAGCCCGCTGACCCAAACGCCTGCAGTTCCAAAAACGCGGGTGTCACAAAACATTGTTATCAGAGAGATCACAAAAAATATTTCCAAGAGAATTGCCCAACTCAACAATCCGTCACGTTTGCCGCCGCTGGGATTGAAATGCTGTATCAGTGGCCCTGTTAGAGAACTGGCTACCACATCCATTGCGCGCCCAAGCATCAGCGCAGTTGCCACTGTGACAGCGCTGTAGTCCAAAACGTCTGTTAAAAAGGAAGATGCCCATCCCAGAGCAAATATACCTCCAAGGTTGTATACCAGATTGACCAACACATATGTAACACGTCTGCCATCGGTATATTTCTTTATACATTTTTGTATGAATTCCATACATTCCTCCTGAATAATATATCCCCTCTTTCAGTAGGTTACCATATCAAATTCAATAAGTGCTACTGTTTTAAACATAGGCCCCGTTTGGTTGAAAACGGGGCCTATGTTTTTTGATGGGGTATCAGAGCACTTTTATTTTCCGCTTAATTCCAATTTGCGGATATCATAGGCCTTTTTCAGTTTTTTAGCTGCAGCAATGACATAACTTCTGGGGCATCCGACATTTAAACGGATAAAACCGGCAGCAGGGTCGGCATTCGGATCATCATAATCCCCTCTGAAGAAATAGCCGTCTTGAATTTTAAGACTTACTGTTTCATCAAGCCACTTTTTAATTCCTTTAGAGGGGATTTCAAGAACTTCTACATTGATCCAGGGCAAATAAGTTCCTTCAAGATCTGAAAGCCAAAATTCCGGCATGTTTTCAGCACAGAAATCGCGAAGATATATATAGTTCTCGTATGTGTAAGCACACATTTGGTCGACCCAAGCGGCTCCTTCTTTCGTGTAGGCCCCGCATACAACAGCACATCCGAATACATTGCGGTACGACAGAAATTGTGCTTTGAGATATTTGGCTTTAATCTCCGGGTTGGGAATATATACCTGTGAATGGATCAACGCGGCGGTAGCAAAGGTTTTGGCGGTCGAGGTCAGAACAGCACTGTGCATTGCGATTTCGGGGGAAAGGGAACAGAACGGAATGTGTTTATGAGGTTTCATTACAATGTCCCAGTGATTTTCGTCGCTGATTATGAAAACATTATTTCGAATGCAAATATCCGCCAGCTTCAAAAGCTCATCTCTCGTCCATACACGGCCAACAGGATTATGCGGGGAACAAAGGACGATGGCAGTTGTTTTAGGATCGGCACATTTTTTTTCCAGATCCTCATAATCCATTTCGTATCGCCCGTTTTTATAAACCAATTCATTGGGAAGTACATGGCAGTGCTCGTGAGTGATATCCCCCCAGAAACAGTAAATCGGTGTTTGAACGATAACATTATCACCAGGGTTGCAGATCGCTTTAATCATAAGTTCAATGCCATCATGAACCCCGGGAGAATGACAGATCCAAGAGGAATCTACATCCCAATTGAACCGCGTTTTGCACCACCATTTTACAGATTCATAGTATCCAGGGTAAATGCTTTCATAGCCTATATGGACATTGTCAATACGGGAATGAAGTGCTTTAGCAATGCTGGATGGGGGAAGGTATTTAGATTCTGCTACAGAGTAAGAAATATTGGATTCATCCAAATTTCCATTTTTATCAAAGCAACGCCAAGTAGCGTGGCCGATGCCTTGGTCAATTATGGTGTCGAAATCGAATTTATATTCCCGATCGATTCCTTCATCCGGTTCGAATCGGTTCTTATAGTCAAACACATATTTTGCCATAATCGAATGATCCTTTCCTAATAACTATTAAAGTTATGATTTTGTGCCCACTTCGGACGCGGTGCGGACTTTTTTGTCGTGTTCGATATTTTCAAGCGCATACTGTTTCGATTCTGCATCAGTCATTCTATAAGCGAATATCCAGATGATTGCACCGATGGCTGCTGTGGCAACGGTAAGGCCCGCCCAGACGAACAGATAGTTGTTCTTAAAACCATTGGGCATGGTTGCGACGATGCTGGCAATATCGGTCCAGTCAATGCTATCAATTCCAATAGCTGCAACACCATAGTTCATAATCGCAGCTCCAACAGCCATGCCAATAGTACTCGGTAACGTGAGGAGCGACGGAGCAACAGCTCGCAGGTCTTTCCCGGTTTTGTGATAGAAACGATCCGCCTCAGCAATCATGATAGGAGCCATAAATCCAGCAAACACCAGATAGGCTACTTGCGCGAGCACCTGCGTACCGGTGTGTACCCAGCAGGAATATCTTCCGAAAATCAACAGTATTACAGGACCAAGGGCGTACAGCCAGTAGCCGAGGCGCTTTGCGTTTTTCTTGCCGAGTTTGAAGCCAATGGAAGGCATGATAATGGTGAGAACCCAAGTGCTGATGCTCACCACTGTAGCGCTGAGAGCAAAACTCGTGTCATACATCCCGTGTATCTGCCACCAATAAGTACTGCCGTTCGAGATGATACCGTTGGCAATGAAATAGAAAATATCAGCGATGACCATAACCAAGAGACGCTTGTCCATGAAAATATATTTGAATGTTTCAAAGAATCCAATACGTTTTTGCGAAGAACCCGAATCTGAGCCAAGGCCCTTATCCAAGCATTCCTTTTTGTATACATTTGCCAGATGGCTGTTGCAGACGAAGAAGATAAGAGCGTAAATAACAGCAACGGGAAAATGCGACCAGGGATTTCCGAAATTAGCGGCAACCAAAGCAATAAGCGGCGCTTTAATCCAGTTGCCGATCAAGCTTCCGATTTTGTTGAAGCGGACGCCCCAAACGCCCATACCATCACGTGCGTCAATATCTGTACCGGATATCACGCCAAGGATGCAAAAGGTGGTGGAGTTGTGGATTGGATTGATAATATTGATGCCAAAGTAACAAATTGAAGCAACGATGGGCCCGACAGCACCGAATAATTGCAGGTTGAAGAACATCACCAAAATCAATACCGAATATACCCATTTGGATGCCTGCAGCCAGTTGTATATGCGATCTTTCTTTTTATTTAAATTGACGGACTGAAGTAACGGCCCGACGATAAAGCCCATCGCCGTACCGATACCATTTGCAATGAGAGCAAGCGATGCAACGAGCATGGCAGAGTAACCCAAACGAGTCGTCATAAAAGTAGTACAGCTGTACATACCAAACAGAGGTAACAGATACTGTGAAATGCAGTTGATGCAATAGGCCCGAACACGTTTGTCCTTTAGATAGGAAAACTCCTGTTTGAATGTGCGTTTCTCTTTGGTTTGCGTATTTTCGCTCATATTCTTACCTCACATAAGTTCAAATTTGGCGGGAGAGCATCCCAAAAGACATATTTGTGTGTGCTACTCCTTTTGGCTCGAAGTAGAAAATTGACGCCGCAAGATTTGTTGTCCCCCTTTCCTTCGGTTGATGAATTGCTCAAAATATCAAATTTTATCTATGATTTAACTATAACATTTGATTAAAGATTTGAAAAATTGTTAAAATCGAATACGTCAATCAATAAAATTGAACGACTTGCTGAAAAATTGTATATTATCACTTTTGATGATGATAAGTATCTAAATTTGATATTTTTATTCTGGAAACAAAATCACTTATAATGAGGCTAAACAACACAGCAAAGACTTTTATGACAAGGAGAAATAGTGTGAAAGCTTCCCGGATAAGAGCGGCACTAGGAAAGGGTGCAAAAACTCACCCCCGAAAAGAAGGTGATTTTCGGGGCAAAGCACAAAATATCAGAAGCGGTTAACTCACTGTAAGTCCCTGTGCTTCGAGGAATCGAACAGCCTGCTTTACAGCCTTTTGAAGTTGCTGCTTTTTAAGGTGCTCGGGCATATCAATCTTGAACAGGTCAACACGATTCCAAATTTCCTCGGTGGAGAGCATAGAGTAAATTACGGTCAAAATCATTCTGGCGATAGCGATAATAGCCCGTTTCTTTCCCCGGCGCTTGGCGATGCGCTCGTACTTCAGCGCATAATAGGGATTCGTTTTGTCCTTCACGGCTGCGTGGACAACTTGCACCAGCGCAGGTTTGAGATAAACTCCCGCGCGTAAAATACGAACAGACTTCTTCTTGCCTGCGGATTCGTTATTGCCGGGGGGGAAGACCGGCCCAGCTGCAGAGGCGCGAAATGGCCCCGTCGTACTTCTCAACCATAGCGTTGATACAGAGGTCCACCTGCTCAATCCGTTCCTCAATGTAGTGGAGATGGTCGCGGACAATGCCGATGCGATACTTCTGCTCTGGCGAAACCTCGTACCCTTCAATAGAGGCCAGCACATTATCCGCTTTTTCTTGAGGGAACGATGCAAAAGGGAAACGCAATGCTGTGGCTCAAAATCCTCATCGGATGTTAGGTAATCCGTGATAGCGGTCGCGGACTTGCCAAACATATCAGACCCGACGGAATCAAGCGCCACATTGCGGACGGTGAAGGCATTCTGGAAGCGGTTCTTCTCGCTGCTTTTCATCGAAGTGAGTTTGTATCGGTAACGAGTCAATTCCCGCAAAATACGGATATCCTTAGCTGGAATAAAGCTGCTTTTTACCAAGCCGATACGGAACAAGTCTCCAATCTACTTGGAATCTTTGGTGTCATCTTTATTTCCTTTCACAGCCTTGACCCATTTAGAGTTGGCGATGACGACACGGATGCCCCACTTTTTCAGGATATTGAACACGGGCACCCAATACTTTCCGGTAGACTCCATGCACACATCCATACAGTCGTTTTCATGGAGCCAGTCAGCAAACCGGTTCAAATCCGAATTAAATGTGGAGAATCGTTTCTTCTGATAGCTTGGCTGCAAACTGTCCTTCGGTGTTTTGATGATGGTTGCCACCAAAAACGATTTGTGAACATCAACCCCGCAGCAGATTGGGAATACGACTTTCAATCTACACCCTCCTCATTTCAATGTGGATAGGAGGAAGCAGTGACTGAACCGCCAAGCAATTAACAGGTGTTAATACAATCCTTAGTGTCCGGGCTCGAAGCGCCACTTATTTGCGCTTGAAAAGGCGGGCCTATCACTGATTAATATACTGGTTTGAGCTCTGGAAGCAATCTACGACTTACCTCCCCGTGTGTTGTAGTGTGCTTCCCCCTCATCTCAATTTTATAAGAAAGGCGGCCGTTTGTCTGCACTCTTTTATCCCTATTTGTGCAGACAGTGTAACAGTCGACATGGTGATTAATATGAAAGTATTCGATTTGCACTGCGATACGATAGGAATGGTCAAGTGGGGATATTCAAAAGGAATTCGTAGCGGAGATGGAAACAGACATTTGGATGTAGAAAGGTTAGTGCAAGGGGGCGGTTATGTTCAATGCTTTGGGATGTTTTCCTCTAAGGGGAGTAGTAACTATGAATTTCAATATTTGAAAGACTTTCTTGCATTGGCGCATCGGTTAGTGGGGACTTCTCCAGAACTGAACTTTGTTACATCAATGAGTCAACTAAGAAAAGATAAAGTGAATGCATTGCTCACGATTGAGGATTCTGGCTGTATACAAGGAAAACCAGAGAATGTTGAGTATGTTTATGATCAAGGTGTTAGAATGTTCGGAATCATACATAATAGAGAAAATGTATATGCTTTCCCGAATTCGGATGACAGATCAATGATGGAGAAAGGGCTGACACCAGTGGGCCGGGAGTTTATTGATCAGCTTTCACAAATCGGTGCGATTGTAGATGTATCTCATTTGAATTATGGGGGCTTTTGGGATGTATCAGATATTTGTAAGGGGCCGTTCATTGCATCGCATTCTTGTGCGGAAGGGTTACACCATCATCGCCGAAATTTGACTGACTCAATGATTCGGGCGATTGCAGAGCACGGAGGAGTAGTCGGCATTAATTTTTGCTCAGAGTTTGCCACAGGCAACAAAGAGATGATGTATCTTGACGATATTGTAGATCAGGCCCAATATATGAAAAATATTGGAGGTATTGACTGTTTGGCATTAGGAAGCGATTTCGATGGTGTTGCGAATGGCTTTGAATTTAAGGATGTGGAAGGGATGCAAAGTGTAGTGGAGGCTCTTTTGAAAAGCGGCTTTACGGAGGAGGAGACGGAGAGGATTATGTGGAAAAATGCAGTTCGTGTGTTTACGGAAGTCTGTAGATAAGGAAGGAGTGTGTTATGAAAGTATTTGATCTACACTGTGACACAATAAGTCATGTGGCGTGGGGGCTTGCCGACGGACTGTCTGGCTCAAGGGCCCCAAAGCATATCACAGTGGAAAAGCTAAAGAAAGGTGGCAGTTTTATACAGTGCCTAGGGTTATACGGCGGGCAGAAAAGTAGCAATGATTTTGAATGGAACTATATGCGATATCTGTTTGAATTGGGAATGCGACTGGTTCTTCAAGAGCCGGAACTACATTTGATAAAAAGTATGAAAGAATGCCGGGAGGATGCTGTCAATGTGATGTTCACTGTGGAGGATTCCGGCTGCATGCGAGGGGACGAAAAAAAGGTTGCATGGTCCTATGAGCATGGAGCGCGTATGTTTGGTATAACGCACAATACGGAAAATGCGTATGGCTATCCAAACTCTGAAGATACTTTGATAATGGCGATGGGATTAAAGCCAGAAGGTGTACACTTAGTGGAACAGCTGAATCATCTCGGGGCCATTGTAGATGTCTCACATCTTAGTTACGGAGGGTTTTGGGATGTGGAAAAAATTTGTAAAGGGCGCCCCTTTGTAGCCTCCCATTCATGCGCGGAAGGGCTCCATCACCACATCAGGAATTTAACAGACAGCATGATCAAGGCAATATCAGAACACGGGGGTGTGATCGGTATCAACTTTATGTCGAAATTTGCTACGGGAAGCGAACAGTTTCTTTATACACAGGATGTGATTGAGCAGGCCAAATATATGAAAAATATCGGAGGAATTGATTGTTTGGCTTTGGGAAGTGATTTTGACGGTATAGGAAATGCATTGGAATTTGAGGATGCATCTGGTATGGGACAAATAGCAGATACTTTACAGAGAAATGGATTTACGATGGAGGAAACGGAAAAAATTATGTATAAGAACGCACTCCGCGTTTTTGAAGAAATTTGTAAATAAGAAAGAGAGGATAATATGACTTATAATTTTGACGAAATTGTTGACCGAAGTGGTACATACAGTTTTAAGTATGATGTAACAAAGATTTTTTGGCCAGATACTCCAGACAACTGCATTCCGATGTCTTTAGCTGATATGGATTTTGTATGTCCACAGCCAATTGTTGATGCAATGCATAAAGTAGCAGATTTTAATCTGTACGCATATACCAGCGCCTTTGCGGCTCCGGGAATGATGAACGCCATTTGCCGATGGTGGAAAGATAAATATCATGCGTCGATTTCTCAAACATATATTAAGTACGTTGGAAAAGTAATGGATGGAATCGCCAATGTGCTGGAAGGATTTACAAATGTAGGCGATGGTGTGATTGTTCAGCGTCCGGTATACAGCAATTTTACGGGAACCACTGAGCATCGATGCCACCGAACGATTGTAGATAACCATCTGCTCAATGACGGAAACGGATACTATACGATGGATTTTGACGATTTGGAAAAGAAATGTTCTGACCCGAACAATCGGGCGATGATTCTTTGCAGTCCAGCCAACCCAGTGGGTAGAGTGTGGAAGAAAGAAGAGCTGAAAAGAGTCTGTGAGATCACAAAAAAGTATAATGTTTTGCTTATTTGCGATGAGATACATGCAGATATCAGAAGAAGAGGCGTAGAATTTACCACCATCTTAAACGCAACCGACGATTACAGCAATATCATTGTTTTTGCTGGCATCAATAAGACTTTCAATTGCGCGGGGTTACATGGGGCATTTGCGATTATTCCCGATGCCTTTTTAAGGAGTCGCTTTGATCGAATCAATGGTATGCAGTCGCCCACGCCGTTTGGTATCGCCGCCATTGAGGCGGGATACAATGAGGGTGACGAATGGTTGGAACAGGTCAATGATTATATTGATGGGAACATTGATTGGGTGATTGGTTTCCTGCATGAGAAAATGCCGTGGGCAAAATGCTATAAACCGGAGGGCACATATATCCTTTGGGTCGATTTTGGCGCCTGTGGTTTGGATCCCGAGGAGATTCACCACCGAATTTTTATTAAGGCGGCGGTTCGGGCTGGCGACGGGACAAGCTATGACCCGACAATTAGTAATGCGGTACAACGTTTTTGCATTCCATTTCCCAGAGCGGTGGTGAAGGAAGCGTTTGAACGCATCGCTGCTGCATTTGAGGGTGTCAAAGTCTGATGGAAAAATCAAAGCTGTCTGAATGACTGAATCGAAAGAAACAAATAGAGGGATAATTAGACGCCGCGCCTGTACAAAAGTGAAAAGGCGCGGCGTATTCTCAAATTCAAATGGAAGCAGAAGTCTATAAAATTTTTGAAAATAACAAAAGCTTTATTTGCGCGAAAGTGGTGGAAGTCTGCCAATCGAAGTTCTGCAATATTAGAAATATAGAAAAGATTGACCATTTATAGACGACAGAAAGGCCACTGGATCGTTTTGATGTATTGCTCAATAAGGGTTCATTTAAGAGCTTCACAAGTTTTCAGTTTGGGTTAAAATGACAGAAAAGAGAGACGATAATACCAAGTGATTTAAAATAGAATATATATTAATGGATGAAATGCATGGGAGATGCGGAGAACCGCAGCTGAAGGAGAAAGGCCCAAGGCTTTAGTCACAGCCGGGGAGCAAGCTATCAAGCAAATGGACCATGCATGGACATTTTCTGGAGAGCGCGAGTATGTTCGCCACCGAAGAAGTAATGCTTTCAGGTAAAAGGACAGAATGGTGACAAAAGAAAGACTGGTCTTTTTATTTTTGAAAGGAGCTTTTTATGTTGTTTGTAAAAGGTGTAGGTACACTTGTTCTAGCACTATGTGCGTTCTCTGTCTTTTCAATAAAATTTCCTAAAGGCGTTTTGGCTATGAGCGGGTTGGCCAATGCGGCTATTACTACATTTTTGGTTGAAGCGATATGCAAATATATTTTAGGGAATCTCGCGGGACTTGAATACTTTACTTCGGTAGGTGCGTCTGCAGGTGCCTTGGGAGGAGTAGCTGCAGCGATAATGGTAGGTTTAGCGATGGGCACAAATCCAATCTGTGCAGTTGCTTCAGCTATGGCGCTTAGTGGTTTTAGTATTTTACCTGGTTTCATATCCGGTTATGCTGTTAATTTTATAGTAATGCCAATCATGAAAAAGCTCCCCAATGGGATCAATACAATATTCGGTGCCCTCTTGTCTGCTACTATCTCCTATGGAATTTGTCACATGGTCGAGCCGGGCGTTACGATTGTTATTGCGTTTATAGGCGATGCGATTTTAGCTGCCACAAATCACTCCCCGATTGTCATGGGTTTTCTATTAGGAGGTATTATGAAAATTGTATGCACCTCACCGTTGAGTTCGATGGCCCTTACTGCTATGCTGGGGCTTACAGGAATGCCTATGGGTATTGCCTGCATTGCATGCTTTGGTGGGGCATTCTCAAATGGAGTAATCTTTTGGCGGCTGAAGCTTACAGATAAAAGCAAAGTTCTCGCAGTAATTTTGGAGCCGCTTACTCAAGTTGATGTTGTAACACAAAATGCTGTTGCGGTTTATACAAGCAGTTTTATTGGTGGTGGCCTTTGTGGAATTTGTGCCGGGGCCTTGGGCATCATTTGTAATGCTCCGGGAACAGCTTCCACTATCCCTGGAATGCTCGCGCCCTTCGCATTTAACCCGCCTGTTAAAGTAGTGCTAGCTCTCACATTAGCATTACTTCTGGGCGTTGTAAGTGGATTAATTACTGCAGGAATTTTCAATGGGCAATTAAAAAATCGCTGATTTGATATTTCTGCAAGCAGAGATAAGCTACTGTAGCAAAATATGCAGAATTTAAGGAGAGTAAAGTTGAAACGCTTAAAATAGGCCGTAAATAAGATGAAAACGAAAATGGCGCACAAAAAAGCAGATGGTTCAAAAAGAGTATAGCAATGCAGAGACCGGAGCCGATCCTATTGGCTATCGGGAAGAAGATTAGGTGGCTAAGAGATAAGGCGTTCCACCATAACAAATTCCTCCAACGATAAATATGCGGAATCCACAGTGCGTCTTACTTTTGTAGCATTGTTCCACATAAACTGTCTGGCGGTATTTAACTGATTAACAAAATTATAAGGGGCTGTGGTTGGAACCTTTGTGAACTATCTTGTGGTAGAAGAGTGAAACTAATCCACAGCATCACCTACAGTGTAGCACAGCCCTTGGAGAGGGGCTCTAATCACTACTACTCTATAATGCAAGGAATGGTCATACGGATGACAAATATTTGGCATAGCATTTGTCCGTCGCGTGTTGCACCGGTTGATTTTATTGCTGTCATTGAAATTGAAAAGGGTTCCAAAAAGAAATATGAATTGGACAAAGAAACCGGGCACATTATCTTAGACCGCATCTTATACACTTCTACCCATTACCCGGCTAATTATGGTTTTATTCCACGTACATATGCTGATGATGGCGATCCTTTGGATGTGCTGGTGTTATGTAGTGAGATACTTATTCCGCTTAGCCTTGTTCGCTGTTTCCCGATTGGCGTTATCACCATGCAAGATCAAGAAAAAATGGACGAAAAGATTATTGCGATTCCATTTGATGACCCTACTTATAGTGTGTATAAAGATGTTTCTGAGTTGCCTGTTCATATTTTTGACGAAATGAAGCATTTCTTCAGTGTATATAAAAATCTGGAAAGAAAAACAACAGCGGTGGATGATATTCAAGGTTTCGAAAAAGCAATACAGATTATTCGATATTGTTTGGATGCCTATGTTGAAAAATTTTGTCGATAGTCCAATAGAGAACAATTTTATTTCAACGGGTATGTACAGGAGTATATTTTGAAGAGTAAATCGTAAGTATGATGATATCAACAGAAACTATCGACTCTGAGAGCTGTAATTATTAAGAGAGGTTAGCATCGAATGAAAAATGGTAAAGTTGTATTGGTTACTGGTGGCCTTTCGGGAATAGGGAAAGGGACGGTTTTGGAGCTTGCGAAGGCTGGTTATATTATTGTTATTTTTGATATGCAAGATGACAAAGCAGAAGAGGTAACCAGAGAGGCGGATGTATTAGGAGGACAGGTGCATTATATGCATGTTGATCTATTTTCAACATGTAAACATGCAATAGTAGAGCTTACAAAAGGTGCTGCATTGGACTATGCAAAAAAGAATATCACAGTCAACGCGATTACCCCAGGTGCTATAGAAACAGAATTGGTAACGCCGTACAAGAAATCGGACTCACATTTATATGATACATGGGCGGCTTCTAACCCGGCGGGACGATTGGGGAAACCTCGTGAGATAGGAAGAGTGGTAACTTTTCTATTCGAAGAAGAATCCGCGTTTATCAATGGCGCGATTTTGCCTGTAGACAGTGGATTCACCGCAGGGAAATAGTTTTTTAGTGTTA
>Ga0129308_1001068_pt1 | contig 31924 bp, 23 predicted proteins | sample L827metagenome_FD_94440 | JGI IMG/M metagenome (GOLD analysis project Ga0129308, IMG submission 94440) | Ring-tailed lemur group fecal microbial communities from Wisconsin, USA - L827 metagenome | ecosystem: Host-associated > Mammals > Digestive system > Large intestine > Fecal | place: USA...
AGGGCTTGACCAAAAAGCGAGAAAGCGGTCAGGACAGGAGAGGAACAAGACGGAACAAGCTTGCTTGTGAAGGAGTGGTTCTCAACTGGACTGGACATTTGCGAAGCAAAAGGCACCGAATGAAGGAGTCATGAGGTGACCGCGTTCGAGCAAAAGCTTGGTCACACGATTCCAAATGTCAACATGTATGTAGTTTTGAATATATGATCGTTAAGAGACTGTAGTGCGAAAGCATTACAGTTTTTTTATTGCATGAAACTTTTTCTTCTCTTTTTCTATCTAATAAGTGTAAAGAAACAAAAAGATATTTATAACGCGCGATATAAACGAAGAGAAAAACATAAAGAGGAGGGATTTACTTGAAACATTTGGTGCAACGCGCCATAAAAGGGGATGCAGATGCATTTCTGGAGTTAATGGAACAGAATTCTTTGAGTATGTATAAAGTTGCCAGAGCAATTTTAGCAAATGATGAGGACGCAGCAGATGCCATCCAGGACACCATTCTTACCTGCTTTGAAAAATTAAATACTTTGAAAAAACCGGAATATTTTAAGACATGGATGATCAGGATTTTAATTAATGAATGTAATAAGATTCTCAGGCATTACCGCCACATAAAAATGCCTGAATTTATGCCGGAACAGTCCATAGGGGATTCATCTATGGCAGAGATTGAATTCAAACAGATGCTGGAACTGGTAGATGAAAAATACAGAGTAGTCTTAATTCTTTATTATGTATACGGTTTTAAATTACAGGATATTTCAGAGCTTCTGGATATAAATGAAAATACAGTAAAGACTCGTCTGGTCAGAGCAAGAAATCAATTAGGAGAATTGTATTTTGGACACAGCCAGAATGAAAAATGTCATACTGCACGTAAGAAAGAAGGGATGATCTTATGAGTAAAAGAAAAGATTTTTATAGTGTAGATCACAGATCTGATAAGGCTTCAGACAGACAGGATGAAAACAAGATCAGGGAGACCCTGAATCAGGAATTTGACCTTCCGGATGTGGTAGACCGGGCAAAATCAGATGCTTTTGAAAGGATACGAGCTCAAGCAGAAACAGGAAAAAAGATACGAAATTATTAAAAAGAAAAAGGTATAAAGCAGTTGCCGGGATAGCGGCTGCCGGTGCGATTTTTTCAACAATCTGTATTACCAATCCCGCACTGGCAGAAGAAATTCCTTTGATTGGAAGCGTTTTTGCCAGGATAGGAACGTCACTTGGGTTTGCGGGAGATTATGAAAAATACGCTTCAAAACTGGAAGAACAGACGGAAGATACAGAGGAAAGAAACACAGAGGACTACAAGGCGAAAATAGACAGAGAAGACAGTATTTACAGTAAAACTTCAAACGGGGTTACAATAACCATGAATGAGGTTTACTGTAATAATACTGCCATGAATTTTGCTTTTACCATAGAATCAGAGAAGCCTCTTCCCGATACGATGATTAATGAAAACAATGGAATTCCCATTATGTATCTGGGATCTGGTACAGAAATGCCTTTAAGCTATAATCCTGATTTTAAACCAAATGATCCGTATCTGGACGGTCAGATGATAGATGAACATACTTATGCAGGCGTATTAAGGGTTGACCTTGAAGAGACGAAGTATAATGCTGGTGGATCAGAACAGTATTATGAAGCTCAAAAGAAGTTCCTGATGGAAAAAGGAGTGGATCAGGATGCTTTGACAGAAGGAGAAATCAGCTTTGAGGAAGCTGCAGATATTCTTGGTATTCCGGAATTTACGGAAGAATATCTTTATGAAATAGGTATGACCAATCCTGAGGATTATGAACCTATAGTGGAAATTCCAGAGGAATTTACAGTTGGATTGAAAATAAAATCCATTCACGGTTATCGTCCTGCAGATCAGGATACCACGCCGGAAATGCCAAGGGAATTGAAAGAAGAATATAATGAGGCGTTAGCGGAAAAAGGGCTTGATATAAATAATTATGAGAGATTTACGGAGGAGGAAAAAGAGTTTGTCCGTCAGCTTGATACAGAGATGCACAATAAATATATAGAGCTTTACCCGGAAATAGCTGAGATGGATAATGAACATAATACATGGAGTATAGAAGGAAACTGGGAGTTTTCTCTTCCGGTAAAAAAGAATCTGGAAGATACGGTTACAAAAGAAATTAATCTTGTAGATGAAAATGGACATGGAGTTGTATCAGTAACAAGGACACCATTTGAGATTCAATTAAATGAAGTTACCGGAGGAGATTATATCTGTACGGTTCTGGATGCTGACGGAGAGCCGTTGTCTTATGGAAATCAGGGAGGTGACGGCAGGATATTTGCCATAAAAGACAGAGACGTTTCCAAAATATATGTTTATATCTGTGACTGGACCGAATATATGGATGAACTGAAAGGCTATTACTGGTCAGAAGATTACAAAGAAAAAAAGAAAGAAAAGACTTATAAAGAATATTTGGATGAAAGAGCTGTTTTACATACAGAAGTAGTATTTGAACAGTAAAATAATATTCAGGATTCCATAGAAAATACTTGAAAGCCTCTCTTTTTTATAGTATGATTTTTTCTAGTACGCTTATGCGGAAAGAAGATTTCAAAAGAGAAAAGGGAGGAGGAATCTCATGGAAATGACAAGAACAAAGACAGGTTTCTGGCGAAAATTTGTAGGTGATAAGGCTTTTTATAAGATGGTGCTTGCCATAGCAATTCCTATCATGATTCAAAATGGAATCACGAATTTTGTCAGCCTTCTGGACAACATTATGATCGGTCGGATCGGAACAGAGCAGATGTCAGGTGCTGCGATTGTAAACCAGCTGATCTTTGTATATAACCTTTGTATGTTCGGGGGACTTGCCGGAGCCGGAATTTTTACAGCACAGTATTTTGGGCAGAAAGATCACGAGGGTGTCCGGCAGACATTCCGCTACAAATTCTGGATGGCGGTAATTCTTACGGTTGCAACAGCTGTTGTATTTCTCACTGCCGGAGATTCACTGATACGGATCTACCTTCAGGGAGAAGGCAGCGCAGAGGAAATTGCAGCAACTCTGAATTATGGGAAACAGTATCTTTATATTATGCTGATCGGACTCCCGCCTTTTATGCTGGGACAGGTATATTCCAGCACCTTAAGGGAATGCGGAGAGACAGTTCTTCCTATGAAGGCAGGAGTAACGGCAGTTCTGGTAAATCTTGTTTTTAACTATCTTCTGATTTATGGAAAGCTTGGTTTTCCGCAGCTTGGAGTCAGAGGAGCTGCCATTGCTACAGTGATTTCCCGCTATGTAGAGGTGGCGATCATTTTGATCTGGGCAGCTCATAATAAACAAAAGCTTCCGTTCATAGAAGGTCTGTATCGAACCTTAAAGGTTCCGAAAAACCTGGCATGGAAAATATTTGTTAAGGGAACACCGCTGCTTCTGAATGAAACGATGTGGGCCTGCGGTGTGGCGATTCTTGCCCAGTGTTATTCTGTTCGCGGACTTAATGTTGTGGCAGCGCAGAATATTTCCAATACCATTAATAATGTGTTCAATATTGTATTTATTGCTCTGGGTGACTCTGTAGCAATTGTAGTAGGACAGCTGCTGGGGGCAGGTGATATGAAAAAGGCAAGAGATACCGATAATAAGATGATCGCCTTTTCCGTATTCTGCTGTATTGGAGTTGCGGCTGTGCTCCTTGTTCTTGCTCCGCTTTTCCCGGAACTTTATAACACAAATCCTGAGGCAAAGAAGCTGGCCTGCCGGTTTATTATGATCAGTGCTCTGTTTATGCCGAATAATGCGTTTCTTCATGCTGCTTACTTTACACTTCGATCAGGAGGAAAAACAGTGATCACGTTCCTTTTTGACAGTGTATTTATGTGGTGTGACAGCGTAAGTATGGCATTTGTACTAAGTCGCTATACGGGATTATCTGTTGTGGCTATTTTTGCTTTTGTTCAGGCGGCAGATATCATAAAATCCATTATCGGTTTTATTCTGGTAAAGAAAGGCGTATGGCTGCAGAACTTTGTTTCTGAGTAAATTTGTTTCTGAGTAAAAATGAATATTTTTGGAAAAATCCTTTTCTGCTATTGACAATTGTTCCTTTTGCATGTATAATTCATAAAGTAATCGCAAAGGGGATTGGTCAAATGGTATGATAGGGGTCTCCAAAACCTTTGGTGGGAGTTCGATTCTCTCATCCCCTGCTATACGAGAACCAGAAATATCTATAAACAGGTATTTCTGGTTTTTTTGTTGAACAAAAAGCGGTATATATACTTTTGTCATAAGTGTATAATGAAACCGATGTCTGATTCGGAGAGGGAAGGATATCCTGCTTTTTATATGCAAAAAGAACAGCTCCTGACAGTTGATTTTATGGAAAAAAAGATTTATAATTTTCTGGAATAAGGAGAATTTTGCGAAAATGAGAAAAACTGTAAACGCGGAAAAAAATCTTACCGAAGGAAAAATCCTGAAGACCATGCTGATCTTTGCTTTTCCTATGATAATGGGAAATCTTCTGCAGCAGATTTACAATATTGCAGACACCATGGTAGTCGGAAGATTTCTGGGAGCGGAGGCTTTGGCGGCGGTAGGATCAGCGTATACCTTAATGACATTTTTAACCTCTGTGATCATTGGTCTTTGTATGGGAAGCGGTGCTGTTTTTTCTATTGCTTATGGAGCGGGAAATCAGCAGGAACTGAAAAAAAGCATGTGGGTGTCCTTTGTATTTGTAGGAATTGTTACCATAATCATGAATGCAGCAGTATTTGTTTGGACAGAACCTATCCTGAGACTTTTACAGATACCGGAGGAGGTTTATCCTCTGATGCATCAATATATACGGATCATTTTTTCAGGGATCCTTTTTGTTTTTTTATATAATTTTTTTGCGTGTCTGCTCCGGGCAGTGGGAAATTCTGTTGTTCCTTTATGGTTCCTGGCGGTGTCTTCTGTTTTAAACATCATTCTGGATCTATGGTTTGTGGCAGGACTTGGGAAAGGTGTGGAAGGTGCGGCTGCGGCAACTGTGATCGCACAGATGACAGCCGGGCTTGGAATTGCTGTTTATACTTTGTGGAAGGTTCCGGTACTTAGAATAGAAAAACAGTATATGCACATGGAAAAAGCTATCTTGAATCGTGTAATGCAGTATTCGGTTCTTACCTGTGCACAGCAGTCGGTAATGAATTTTGGGATTCTGATGATCCAGGGACTGGTAAACAGCTTTGGAACTGTGATCATGGCAGCATTTGCAGTTGCAGTAAAAATTGATACTTTGGCATATATGCCCGCACAGGAATTTGGAAATGCATTTTCTCTTTTTGTTTCCCAGAATTTTGGTGCAAAAAAATATGACAGGATCAGAAAGGCGTCCGGTATGGCAGTAAAAGTTTCTGTAGGCTTCTGCCTTGTAATATCTGTGATCGTATGGATCTTTGCTGCACCTCTGGTTGAAATCTTTCTGACGGATCCACAGCCTGCCATCGTAAGTGCGGGAGTCAATTACCTTCATATAGAGGGGGCATTTTACTGGGGAATCGGGTGTCTGTTTCTTCTGTATGGATTATATAGAGGAATAGAAAAGCCTGTGATGTCTTTGATCCTTACGATTCTGTCCCTGGGAACCAGAGTGGCGCTGGCGTATCTTCTGGCTCCCCGGCCTCAGTTTGGCGTCAATGCCATCTGGTGGGCGATTCCTGTGGGATGGATTCTGGCAGATCTGACGGGATATATCTATTATCTGAAGATCAGAAAAAATCTGGGAACAGGGATGTCCCGGTAAAGCAGCGGATACGGATAAAAATGTTGAATTAATTTAGGGGAGTTTTTTGTTATGCAGGAAATAATTACATTTATTATGGAAATTATAGGAACAATTGCTTTTGCAGCTTCCGGTGCTATGGTTGGTGTGGGGAGACGAATGGATATTTTTGGCGTCTGTGTTTTGGGAGTCGTTACCTCGGTTGGAGGCGGTATGATTCGTGACATTGTTCTGGGGATCATCCCTCCGGGAATGTTTCAAAAGCCGGTGTATACGATTGTGGCGACTATAACCTCCTGTGTGGTTTTTGGAGTGCTGTATCTGAAAAAGGAACTTCTGGAAGGGCACTTCAGAGAGATTTATGATCGGTTTATGCTGATCATGGATACCATAGGGCTGGGAATCTTTACAGTGGTTGGCGTCCATACCGGAATCCGTCAAGGGTATGTGGACAATACCTTCCTTCTGGTATTTCTGGGGACGATCACCGGAGTGGGAGGCGGACTCCTAAGAGATATGATGGCAGGTGTCCCGCCTTATATTTTTGTAAAGCATATTTATGCATGTGCGTCTATTGTAGGGGCGATCGTCTGTGTTTATATGTACCGCAGCTTTGGGACAGTAGCTGCTATGGTGGGAGCTTCCGCAGTAGTGATCCTGATCCGTTATCTGGCAGCGCATTATCGCTGGAATCTTCCAAGACTGAAAAGAGAAGAATGAACAAAAGGTAAATTTTTTGTTCACAATGTATATTTGTGTCTAAAAGCCCATATTTAAACTGGAAAATATGGCTAATATATGTTATACTAAATTGTATTAATGCAAGCTGAGTGATTTGCTTATTATTTTTCCAGGCAGAGGGAGAGATAATTTAAACAAAGAAGCAAAAGGCTTGTGTATCAAATGGATAAGGAAGGTGAGCAATTGGAAAACTACACCAAGTACAAGTTAAAAAGTAACGATGAACTGGCAGAATTGTTAGCCGATAAAGACAATCTGTTCATTGTTGCCTGCAACAAATGCTTTAAAGAATTTGAAACTGTGGATGAACCGGAATGTAGTGAACTGGAAAAATTTGCCGCTGAACAGGGTAAGACAGTGACAGGCAGCATCAGAGTTGATTTCCTGTGCAACAAAACTCTGACAGAGAAGAAATTACAGGATATCATTCCGGAGGGAACCGAAAATGTAATTGTGATCTCCTGCGGACTGGGAATCCAGACAGTTGCAGATCTTGCCGGCAAGCCTGTTTATGCAGCCAGCAACTCCCTGAACTATACCGGACATCATGGAATGGCTCTTACCAAAAAAAGCTGTGATGCATGTGCTCAGTGCTATCTGAATATCACAGGAGGTATCTGCCCTATCGTTGACTGCTCCAAGAGTCTTGTAAACGGACAGTGCGGTGGCGCCAAGGATGGCAAATGTGAGGTTGACGGGAACAAAGACTGCGCATGGGAAAAAATCTACAAGAGACTCGAGAAACAGGGTCGTCTGGAAGAATTTTTAAATCAGCCGGTTCAGCTTCGCGATTATTCCAAAGTAAATGTCAATGTGATCCGTAATTATGTCAATGCTGTTCGTGAAGAGCGTTTTGCAGGTTATTACGGCGGCGTTCATCCATCTGAGCGCAAGGAACTCAGTGAACACATTGCACTGGAGAGATTCCCGGAACCAAAGACAGCAGTGATCTCTATGTCACAGCATCTGGGCGCTCCGGCCAATCCTGTAGTACAGGTAGGAGATACCGTTAAGGTAGGACAGAAGATCGGTGAAGCCTCTGCTTTTATCAGCGCACCTGTCCATTCCAGTGTCAGCGGAACCGTAGTAGCAGTAGAGCCGCGTCTCCATGCCACCAGAGGCAGTGAGGTCATGGCTGTTGTAATTGAATCCGATGGAAAGAACACCCTGCATGAATCTGTGAAGCCTCATAAAGGATATGAGGAGCTTACACCGGATGAGATCATTGAGATCGTCCGTGAGGCAGGTATCGTAGGTATGGGCGGAGCAGGCTTCCCGACAGCTGTGAAGCTGAAACCAAACAAACCGATCGAAGCAGTGATCCTTAACGGCTGTGAATGTGAACCTCTTCTTACGGCAGACCACAGAGTCCTTCTGGAATTTGCGGATGATATCATTTATGGATTAAAGGCAGTTCTTAAAACTGTAGATGCACAGAAGGGTATCATTGTAATTGAGGATAACAAGCCGGATGCCATTGCTCTTATGGAAGAGAAGGTTGCTGACTGTGAGAACATTGAGGTTGTGACAGCCAGAACCAAATATCCTCAGGGTGCAGAAAAAACTCTGATCAAACGTGTGACGGGCAGAACTGTTCCGCGTGGAGGTCTTCCTGCAGATGTAGGTGTTGTAGTCAGCAACATCAGTACAGTCAAGGCTATTTCTGATGCGATCCAGACAGGTATGCCGCTGATTGAGCGTGTTGCTACCGTAACCGGAGAAAAAATCAAAAAACCTGGAAACTATATTGTGAAGATCGGTACCAGCGTAAAAGACATGATCGACTATTGCGGCGGTACTACAGATGATGATGTACAGATCAAGATGGGCGGACCTATGATGGGATTTGAGCTTACTGATCTGGACGTTCCGATGATGAAGGGTTCCAATGGAATCATTGCCGTTGACACAGATCAGACACAGCCAATGGAATGTATCAAATGTGGACGCTGTGTAGATGTCTGTCCAATGGAACTTTCACCGCTGTATTTTGCAAAATATGCGGATGAGCAAAACTGGCAGGGAATGAAGGATATGAACGTTATGGATTGTGTGGAATGCCGCTCCTGTGAGTTCATCTGTTCCTCCAAGATTCCGTTAGTAAGCAAGATCAAAGCCGGAAAAAATGCGATAAGGGAGATGAAGTGATATGCTGATTACCGAACTGAAATCGAAAGAAATTATCGCATCACTGGTGGACGGAAAAAAAGTATTTATGATCAACTGCCAGGGATGTAAGGAAGTCCGTTTCCCGGAAAAAGAATCCGTAGAACTCCGCAAGGAGCTGGCTGCTGACGGGAAACTGACAGGATTTATTACAACCGACTATATCTGTAACCCGGAAAACATGAAGCTTCGTCTTCAGAAACATATGAGCGAGATTGAGGCAGCTGACGTGGTTCTGGTTCTTTCCTGCGGAGTGGGAGTACAGACAATTGCAGAATATCTGGAAGATAAGCCGGTATATGCAGCCTGTGATACATATCCTCTTCCCGGGTTCCAGGGAGTAACTCCTCTGGAATACGACTGTGACCAGTGCGGCGAATGTTATCTGAACTTAACCGGAGGTATCTGTCCAATCACTGCCTGCTCCAAGAGTCTTGTAAATGGACAGTGCGGCGGCTGCAAGGATGGCAAATGCGAGGTGGACAGTGAGATGGAATGTGGATGGGAGCGTATCTACAGACGACTGGCACAGATCGGACGCCTGGATGTGCTGAAATGCCCCACACAGATCCGTAATTTTGCAACAGATGATGAAGTGTCCAAATAATAAGACACCGGTTAAAATTTATAGAGTAGGAGCAATGTACAATGAAAATTACTGAAGCATTTGAACGTGGCGAATTTGCAGTAACAGCGGAAGTAGGACCGCCAAAAGGAATTCATATTGAAGGATTGCTGGAAGAAGCAAAAACATATTTAAGTGGTATTACAGCAGTAAATGTAACAGATAATCAGTCTTCTGTTATGCGTCTTGGTTCCCTGGGCGTATGTAAGGCTCTTAAGGATGAGGGGCTTACCCCGATCTTTCAGCTGACATGTCGTGACAGAAACCGTATTGCACTGCAGTCTGATCTTCTCAGTGCTGCCATGCTGGGAATTGAGAACCTTCTGCTTCTGACAGGTGACCATACAAAGATGGGAGACCATCCGCAGGCAAAACCGGTTTTCGACCTGGATTCTGTTTCTCTGATCCATGCAGTAAGACAGCTGGAAGAAGGTGTAGACCTTGGCGGAAATCAGCTGGTTGGAGAGCCTCCTAAATTTGCAAAAGGTGCAGTTGTGTCTCCGTGCAGCGATTCTGTAGACGCGCAGCTTGCAAAAATGGAGCGCAAGGTTCGTGCAGGTGCAGACTATTTCCAGACTCAGGCTGTTTTTGAGCCGGAGAAATTTATTAAATTTATGGAAAAAGCAAAACAGTTTGGAAAACCTGTTCAGATCGGTATCATTATTCCGAAATCTGTCGGAATGGCAAGATTCATGAATGCAAATGTTGCAGGTGTTCATGTTCCGGAAGATATGATCAATGAACTGAAAGCAGATAAGGAAAAGACAAAAGCAGGTATTACCGGAGTTGAGATTGCTGCCCGTATCATCAGAGAATGTAAACCATATTGTCAGGGTGTACATATTATGGCATTAGGCTGGGAATCTAAAGTACCGGAAGTTCTGAAACTGGCTGGAATCTGAAGAAAGATTAGAGCTGTGAAGTGATAGCTTTCCCAAATTGAAAGAGACTGTGGTTTGGAAACCACAGTCTCTTTGTCTTATACTGGGAAAAGAAACGGACAATTATTCGATTGGCTGTGTATCCTGAAGTGCCAGATAGCCTTCTTCTCCGGTACGGATCTTGACAACATTTTCGATATCATAGATAAACACCTTGCCGTCTCCATACTGTCCGGTATGAAGCACTTCTTTGGCAGCTTTCAGAACTGTCTGAACAGGAACCAGACTGACAACAATTTCAATCTTTATTTTTGGAAGAAGATTCATATCCATTTCAATACCACGGTAATAGGTTCGAGCCCCTTTCTGTACACCACATCCCATGACATTGGTGATGGTGATTCCGGTGACCCCGATTTCGTTCATGGCATGCATGAAATCTTCCAGTTTATTCTGGCGAGTAATAATAACGATTTTCGTCAGTTTGTGAACTCCCTCTGCCGGAATCTCCGGAATGGCTTCTGCAGGAGCAGATGCGGCAGAATAGTTCTGTACAGGAACTTTTTTAGTGACACCCATAGGTGTCGGAACCGGTGACACGGTATCATGAACAACAAATCCTTCATAAGCACTGGCAAGACCGTGCTCTTTTCCATCAAGACCTGCAATTTCTTCTTCAGGAGAAACACGAAGTCCCATGGTGTGCTTCAGTGTCTGGAAAATGATGGTCATAGTAACAGATACCCAGGCAATGGTGATGCACATACCAAGCAGCTGTATGCCGAAACCATGGAAGCCGCCCCCGGTAAGAAGTCCTTTCCATCCTGTTCCCGTTCCGTCAGAAAAAAGACCAACAGCAAGTGTACCAAAAGCTCCGTTTAAGGCATGAACACCAATTGCACCTACCGGATCATCAATTTTCAGAACCTTATCGATAAATTCAATACCAAATACAACAACAAAACCGGAAATGATGCCGATGATAGCTGCAGAAGCCGGAGAAACGGTATCACATGCAGCTGTAATTGCCACCAGACCTGCAAGAGAGCCGTTCAGGGACATGGAGACATCCGGTTTTTTGTAACGGAACCAGGTGATAAACATAACGGCTACCGTGGCAACAGCTGCGGCAAGGTTGGTGTTTACAAAGATCTTTCCGGCGCTTACAATGGCGTCCCCTTCCATACTGACAGTAGAAGCACCGTTAAAACCAAACCAACAGAACCAGAGGATGAAAACACCAAGTGCGCCAACGGTCAGGTTATGGCCGGGAATGGCTTTGGATTTTCCGCTTTTTGAATATTTTCCGATACGGGGTCCGAGAATGGATGCACCGATCAGTGCTGCGATACCGCCTACCATGTGTACTGCACAGGAGCCGGCAAAATCATGGAAGCCCATCTGGCTGATAAAGCCGCCGCCCCAGATCCAGTGTCCTGATACCGGATATACAATAAGGCTGATCAGAAAACTGTAGACACAATATGCGGAAAATTTGGTACGTTCTGCCATTGCGCCGGAAACTATTGTGGCGGAAGTGGCACAGAAAACTGTCTGAAAAATAAGAAATGCCCAGAAAGGTACACCATCCGGAAGCATTGCATTACCATAGTTCGCTTCAGATGCAATTCCGTGGATGGAACCAAAGAATCCGTTTCCTGTACCAAACATGATACCGAATCCGATAATCCAGAAAGTCGATGTACCAATACAGAAATCCATCAGATTTTTCATAATGATATTTCCTGCATTTTTGGCACGGGTAAAACCTGTTTCTACCATTGCAAAACCAGCCTGCATAAAGAAGACCAGCGCGGCGCCTACCAGCACCCAGATCGTGTTTACTGCTGAAAATTCCATAATAAATCTCCCCTTTTCCTTTTTATATCGAAAAAGCGCGGGAAAATCAGATTTTCTCGCGCCTTTACGAATCTTTATAATATGTAAAACAGAAGATATCCGTTATGATGTATGACGAATGGATGAGGAAATCGATAATCAAATTGAGCAAGTCTGACTTGCAGGATATCCTCTGTATTTACCAAAGTATAAAATTAATAATGTTGATTGCTGTTTATACAGAAAACAGCAGTTTTCCATAGGTCGGATATGGAAGAACAGCTTCAGGAAGCAGTGTTTCCGCTTCATCCGCAAAGCTGCGGAGTTTATCCATATCTGTGAGGACTGTTTTCTGATACATTCTGGCACTTTCCAGAAGATCCGCTGTTTCCTGAGCCCGGGCGGTATCTGATTTCAGGGCGGAAAGTTCTGTCATCATATTTTCAGAAAGTGCCGTCAGTTTTTTCAGAAGTTCAGCTTCGCCGGAGACAGAGATATCCGGAACGACAGCCTTCTTCAGACTGGCTGTGTGAGCAATCTGTTCCATATAGGTGCAGACAGCCGGGATCAGATCCTTCTGAATGATCTCTGCCATAGTGCAGGATTCAATGTGAAGTGTTTTCACATAGTTTTCAAGCTTGATCTCATAGCGGGAATAAAGTTCGGGTTCTGTAAAAATTTTATGTGAGATCAGAAGCTCTTTATTTTTAGTATCTGTAAAATGAGGCAGAGCATCCGGTGTGGAAACCAGATTGTAAAGTCCGCGCTCACTGGCTTCCTTAAGCCATTCTTCTGTATATCCGTTGCCGTTAAAGATAATCCTCTTGTGTGCGGTCACAGTTTCTTTCAGAAGATTGTGGACAGCCGCTTCCATTTTGTCAGCCGGAATGTCCTTAAGCTGTTCTGAAAACTGACGGAGTGCTTCCGCAACAGCCGTATTCAGGATGATGTTGGGATTTGCCACAGAGGATGAGGAACCCAGCATACGGAATTCAAATTTATTGCCTGTGAAGGCAAAAGGAGAAGTACGGTTTCTGTCTGTTGTGTCCTTTATGAAATGCGGAAGCACTTTGGCTCCGATATCCATCTGTACAGAATCATGACTGCTGAAATACTCATCGTTTTCAATTGCCCTGAGAACCTCAGTCAGCTCATCGCCAAGGAAAATGGAAACCACAGCAGGCGGTGCCTCATTTGCGCCAAGACGATGATCGTTTCCGGCACTGGCAACTGAAATACGGAGAAGATCCGCATAATCATCCACAGCCTTGATAACGGCAACCAGAAATACCAGGAACTGTGTATTTTCAGCAGGTGTTTTCCCGGGATCCAGAAGGTTTACACCGGTATCGGTGATCATGGACCAGTTGTTGTGCTTGCCGCTTCCGTTAATGCCTTCAAAAGGCTTTTCGTGAAGGAGACAAACCAGGTCATGGCGGTCAGCCACCTTTTTCATGATTTCCATGGTAAGCTGATTGTGGTCTACTGCAACATTGGTGGTGTCAAAAACAGGAGCAAGCTCATGCTGTGCCGGTGCAACTTCGTTGTGTTTGGTTTTTGCCGGGATTCCCAGTTTCCACAGCTCTTCATCCAGATCATGCATATAGGCAGATACACGGGGTTTCAGAGTTCCGAAGTAGTGATCTTCCATCTCCTGGCCTTTTGGTGCTGGAGCGCCGATCAGTGTGCGTCCGCAGAAGATCAGATCTTTTCGCTGATTATAAAGCTTCTTATCTACCAGAAAGTATTCCTGCTCCGGGCCTACGGTGGTATTGATATGCTTTATCGCGTTATTTCCAAGAAGATGAAGAATCTTCACAGCTTCTCTGTTCAGGGTATCCATAGAACGGAGAAGAGGAGTTTTTTTGTCCAGCGCCTCTCCACTGTAAGAACAGAAAGCAGTAGGAATGTAAAGGGTACGGTCTTTGATAAAAGCCGGAGAAGTAGGATCCCATGCAGTATAGCCTCTGGCTTCAAAAGTTGCCCGAAGTCCGCCGGATGGAAAACTGGAAGCATCCGGTTCTCCTTTTACCAGCTCCTTTCCGGAAAAATCCATGATGATCTGTCCGTCTCCTGCAGGAGAAATAAAGCTGTCATGTTTCTCTGCCGTGAAATTGGTCATTGGCTGGAACCAGTGAGTATAATGGGTTGCACCGTTTTCAATGGCCCATTCCTTCATTGCAACAGCTACAGAATTGGCGACATCCAGTTCCAGATGTGTGCCGTTCTGGATGGTTTTACGCAGAGCTTTGTACATATCCTTAGGCAATTTGTTCCTCATGATCCTGTCGTTAAAAACAAGACTTCCATACAGTTCAGGAATATTTTTTTCCATAAAGAGTTTCTCCTTTCAGGTATAAGTTTCAGAAAATAAAAAAGGCGCCTCGGATCTTAATTTTTTAAAATCCAAAGCGCCTTTGCTTATGTGAAGTAGTATACACAAAAAAATACGCTTGTCAATAACTTTTTACAAAAAACTTGACAAAAAAAATTATCACACTATAATGGCAGTGTGAAAAAGAGAGGAGGACGTAAGATGGCAGAATTAAAAGAAGCCTGTGGTGTATTTGGAATTTATGACCTGGATGGAGGGAATGTAGTACCGGCTGTTTATTACGGACTTACGGCACTGCAGCACAGAGGACAGGAGTCCTGCGGACTTGCAGTTTCAGATACAGAAGGGGAAATCGGCAATATCCGGTTTCATAAGGATCTGGGACTGGTAAGCGAGGTGCTGCGCCAGGAAACACTGGAAAAAATGTCCGGAAATCTGGGAATCGGACATGTCCGGTATTCGACTACCGGAGCATCTGTGGCGGAAAACGCGCAGCCCCTTGTACTGTCTTATATTAAAGGAACACTTGCCCTTGCCCACAATGGAAATCTGATCAACACGAAAGAACTGAAATGGGAACTGATCCAGAATGGGGCTGTTTTCCATACGACAACAGATTCGGAAGTGATCGCTTTTCATATTGCAAGAGAAAGAGTTCATTCCGGATCCGTGGAGGAGGCAGTTCTGAAAACAGCGCGAAAATTAAAAGGTGCTTACGGACTGGTGATCATGAGTCCTAGAAAACTCATCGGTGTCCGCGATCCTTATGGGCTGAAACCTCTTTGTATCGGAAAAAGAGACCATACTTATGTTCTTGCTTCTGAAAGCTGTGCGCTGGCTTCCGTAGGAGCAGAATTTATACGTGATGTGGAGCCGGGTGAGATGGTGATCATTTCCCGGGACGGAATCCGATCCAACCGTGAGCTTGCCGGAGAAAAAACTGCACATTGTGTATTTGAATATATTTATTTTGCCCGTCTGGACAGTGTCCTGGACGGAGTTGGAATTTATGATGCCCGTATCCGGGGCGGAAAGTCCCTTGCAAGGTCTTATCCTGTGGAGGCAGATCTGGTTACCGGCGTTCCGGAGTCCGGTATTCCGGCGGCAAAAGGATATTCGGAAGAATCCGGGATTCCTTTTGGTCTCGCCTTTTATAAAAACAGCTACATAGGAAGGACTTTTATCAAACCTACGCAAAAGGAGAGGGAATCCAGTGTACATATGAAGCTCAGCGTACTGGAATCTGTAGTAAAAGGGAAGAGGATCGTTCTGGTGGATGATTCCATAGTAAGAGGAACCACCATCGCCAACCTGATCCATATGCTGAAGAAAGCCGGTGCAAGAGAAGTCCATGTAAGGATTTCATCCCCGCCTTTTCTTCACCCCTGTTATTTTGGAACAGATGTCCCATCCAACGATCAGCTGATCGCATCCAGTCATAGTACAGAGGAAATCTGTCATATGATCGGTGCAGATTCTCTGGGCTATATGAAACTGGAATATCTGGAAGGGATGGCAGGGGGACTGCCTTTATGCAGAGCCTGCTTTGATGGAAATTATCCGATGAAGATCTGATAAGAGAGGATCGGAGCTTTTTAAAATTGAAAAAAATATCTTTACAAACGAAAAAAAATAGGTTATAGTAGGGAACATATTTTAAACAGATCAGTGATATCTGACAAAGGCGTCAGAAGCTTTGGGGCTTAACCCCTTCAGGCTTCCGACGCCTTTTTTTGATGATCTGGAGGAGGAAATCGAAGATGGTAAAATATGTGTTTGTTACCGGAGGAGTGGTATCCGGTCTCGGAAAGGGAATCACGGCAGCATCCCTTGGAAGGCTTCTGAAAGCCAGAGGATGTCAGGTGACCATGCAGAAATTTGATCCCTATATCAATATAGACCCGGGAACTATGAATCCCATCCAGCATGGAGAAGTATTTGTTACAGAAGACGGAACAGAAACAGACCTGGATCTTGGTCATTATGAACGTTTTATTGATGAGAATCTGGACAAGAATTCCAATGTAACAACCGGGAAGATCTACTGGTCTGTTCTTCAGAAGGAAAGGCATGGAGATTTTGGGGGAGGGACCGTTCAGGTGATCCCTCACATTACAAATGAGATCAAAAGCCGTTTTTACCGTCCAAAAACACAGGACGAAGACCGGATCGCCATAATTGAAGTGGGAGGAACTGTAGGTGATATAGAAAGTCAGCCTTTTCTGGAGGCAATCCGTCAGTTTCAGCAGGAAACAGGACACGAAAATGCAATCCTGCTCCATGTGACGCTGATCCCATATCTGAAAGCATCTGGAGAAATGAAAACAAAACCTACCCAGGCAAGTGTAAAGGAACTTCAGGGAATGGGAATCCAGCCGGATGTTCTCATATGCAGAAGCGAATATCCTCTTACCGAAGAAATCCGGCAGAAAATTGCCCTTTTCTGTAATGTTCCGGTCAGTCATGTACTGCAGAATCTGGATGTGGAATATCTTTATGAAGCCCCTCTTGCCATGGAAAGAGAGAGACTGGCAGATGTGGTACTGGAAAGTCTCAGAATGGAAAACAGAAAACCGGATCTTCATGACTGGGAAGCGATGGTGGCAGATCTCCGGAATCCGGAAACGATGGTGAATATTGCCATTGTTGGAAAATATACGCAGCTGCATGACGCATATTTAAGTGTAGTGGAGGCACTGAAGCATGGCGGGATATCCTGCAGGGCAAAGACAGAGCTTATCTGGATCGATTCCGAAGAATTAAATGAGAGAAATCTGGATCAGATGCTCCATACAGCGGACGGCATCCTCGTTCCCGGTGGTTTCGGGAACCGGGGAACAGAGGGGATGATTCTTGCAGCCCAGTATGCAAGAATCCACAGGATTCCCTATCTGGGGATCTGCCTGGGCATGCAGATGGCGATCGTGGAATTTGCCCGTCATGTACTGGGTTATGAGGACGCAAACAGTATAGAGCTTGCGCCTTCAACCGGACATCCGGTGATCGCACTTATGCCGGATCAGGAAAAAGTGGAGGATCTGGGAGGGACCTTGCGGCTGGGAAGCTATCCCTGTATTCTTGCAGAAGGCTCCAGGGCAGAGGCTCTTTTTGGAACAAGGGAGATCCGGGAACGCCACAGACACCGTTATGAGGTCAGCAATGCGTATCGGCAGGAACTGGCAGAGAATGGAATGATGATTGCCGGAACATCCCCTGACGGAAGAATTGTGGAAATGATCGAGCTTGCAGATCACCCGTTTTTCGAGGGAACACAGGGACATCCTGAATTTAAGTCAAGACCCAACCATGCACATCCCCTTTTCCGGGGATTTGTAGAGGCGGCCAGTGCACACAGGAAGGAAATGAGGATATCTGATTAAAGCTACAGGAGGATGAGGATTATGAAAGAAGTGAGAAAGGAAGAACAACAGGGGCTTTATCGCCGGGAGTTTGAACATGATAACTGCGGTATCGGTGCAGTAGTAAATATTAAAGGCAAAAAAACACATGAAACAGTTGCCAATGCCCTGAGGATTGTAGAGCATCTGGAACATCGTGCAGGAAAGGATGCAGAAGGCGAGACTGGTGACGGAGTAGGGATCCTTCTGCAGATTTCCCATAAATTCTTTAAGAAGGCATGCAAAAAAGAAGGGTTTGAAATTGGCGGGGAAAGGGAATACGGAATTGCCCAACTGTTTTTTCCGCAGCATGAGATTCGCCGTGCACAGGCAAAGAAAATGTTTGAGATCATTCTTGAAAAGGAAGATCTGAAGCTTCTGGGCTGGAGAACTGTCCCGGTATTTCCGGAGGTTCTGGGAAGCAAAGCGAGAGAATGTATGCCCTGTATCATGCAGGCATTTATTCAGAAGCCTCAGGATGTGGAAGCCGGCATCAGTTTTGACCGGAAGCTTTATATTGCCCGCCGGGAATTTGAACAGAGTAATGATAATACCTATGTGGTATCTATGAGCAGCAGGACCATTGTATATAAAGGAATGTTCCTGGTGGGACAGCTTCGCACTTTTTTCGCGGATCTTCAGAACAGGGATTATGAATCTGCCATTGCCATGGTTCATTCACGGTTCAGCACCAATACCAATCCCAGCTGGGAAAGGGCACACCCAAACCGCTTTATCGTTCATAACGGAGAGATCAATACCATCCGCGGAAATGCAGATAAGATGCTTGCCAGAGAGGAAAACATGGAGTCTCCCTATCTGAAAGGAGAGCTCCATAAGGTACTTCCGGTGGTGAACAGGAACGGATCAGATTCCGCCATGCTTGACAACACACTGGAATTTCTTGTGATGAGTGGTATGGATCTTCCGCTTGCAGTTATGATCACGATTCCGGAACCCTGGGCATACAACGATACGATCTCTCAGGAAAAAAGAGATTTCTATCAGTACTATGCAACAATGATGGAGCCCTGGGACGGTCCGGCTTCCATTCTGTTTTCGGATGGAGATGTGATGGGGGCGGTTCTTGACAGAAACGGTCTCCGCCCTTCCAGATATTATATTACTTCTGATGGATATATGATTCTTTCTTCTGAAGTAGGTGTGCTTCCGGTACCGGAAGAGAATATCGTTCTGAAGGAACGTCTCCACCCGGGAAAGATTCTTCTGGTAGATACGGTTCAGGGCAAGGTGATCGATGATGATGAACTGAAAGAAAAATATGCGAAAGCACAGCCGTACGGAGAGTGGCTGAACAGTAATCTGGTCCGTCTGAAAGATATCAAAATTCCGAATGTCCGAGTGGAAGAATATACAGAGGAACAGAGGGCAAGACTGCAGAAGGCATTCGGGTATACCTATGAACAATACCGGACTTCGATCAGAAATATGGCACTGAACGGAACCGAAAGCATCGGAGCCATGGGAACAGATACACCCCTTGCAGTTCTTTCCAGAGAACACCGTCCGCTGTTTGATTATTTTAAACAGCTTTTTGCACAGGTTACCAATCCTCCGATTGATGCGATCCGTGAGGAAATCGTCACATCTACCAGTGTTTATGCGGGAAAAGACGGAAATCTTCTGGTGCAGCAGCCGGAAAACTGTCGTGTTCTGAAAATCCTGCATCCGATTCTTACCAATACGGATATGCTGAAGATTAAAAATCTGAAACAGGATGGTCTCCGGAGCGCAGTTGTATCGACTCTCTATTATAAAAGCACCAGACTGGAACGGGCGATTGACCGGCTTTTTGTGGAAGTGGACAAGGTATTCCGGGAAGGTGCCAATATTCTGGTGCTTTCAGACAGGGGAGTGGATGAGAACCACATGGCAATCCCGTCTCTTCTGGCAGTTTCCGCAGTTCATCAGCATCTGGTAAAAACCAAGAAGAGCACTTCTCTGGCTATCATTGTAGAATCCGGAGAGCCCAGAGAGGTTCATCATTTTGCAGCACTTCTGGGATATGGCGCAAGTGCGGTCAATCCTTATCTTGCCCAGGAGACCATCCGTGAGCTGATTGATAATCATATGCTGGATAAGGATTACTATGCGGCAGTAGAAGACTATAATCATGCTGTTCTGAGCGGAATCGTAAAAATAGCATCCAAAATGGGAATCTCCACGATCCAGTCCTATCAGGGATCTCAGATCTTTGAAGCAGTGGGTATTTCCAAAGAGGTGATCGACAAATACTTTACCGGAACCGTGAGCCGGGTTGGCGGTATTACTCTGGCAGATATTGAGGAAAATGTAGAAAAACTCCATTCGGAAGCCTTTGACCCTCTGGGACTGAATACAGATCTGACTCTCGACAGCGTGGGTGCACACAAAATGCGCAGCCAGGGAGAAGAGCACCGCTATAATCCAAGAACCATTCATTTGCTCCAACAGTCTGCAAAATGTGGAAGCTATGAGATGTTTAAAGAGTATACAAAGCTGGTAGATGAGGAAAATCACGGATCTTTAAGAGGCCTGATGGATTTTGTCTATGCAGAAAATCCTGTGCCTTTAGATGAGGTGGAAAGTGTTGAAGAAATCGTGAAACGCTTCAAGACAGGTGCCATGTCTTATGGCTCCATCTCACAGGAAGCCCATGAGACCCTTGCTATTGCCATGAACCACCTTCATGGAAAGTCAAATACAGGTGAAGGCGGGGAAAGTGAGGAGAGAATTGCTTCTTCCGGATCAGAGAATGACCGCTGTTCTGCGATCAAGCAGGTTGCCAGCGGACGATTTGGTGTGACCAGTCGTTATCTTGTCTCGGCAAAAGAGATCCAGATCAAAATGGCACAGGGGGCAAAGCCGGGAGAAGGCGGACACCTTCCGGCAAAGAAGGTTTATCCATGGGTTGCAAAGACTCGCCATTCTACTCCCGGGGTAAGTCTGATCTCTCCGCCGCCGCATCATGACATTTATTCGATTGAGGATCTGGCTCAGCTGATCTATGATCTGAAAAATGCAAATAAATTTGCAGATATTTCGGTAAAGCTTGTATCAGAGGCCGGAGTAGGAACCGTAGCCGCCGGAGTGGCCAAGGCAGGAGCCCAGACCATTCTGATCTCCGGATATGACGGAGGAACAGGAGCTGCGCCCAGAAGCTCCATACACAATGCGGGACTTCCCTGGGAACTGGGACTTAGTGAGACCCACCAGACCCTTTTGAAAAATGGACTTCGCAGCCGGGTGCGTATTGAAACGGACGGAAAGCTTATGAGCGGACGTGATGTTGCCATTGCAGCACTTTTAGGCGCAGAGGAATTTGGATTTGCCACAGCGCCTCTGGTAACTATGGGCTGTGTGATGATGAGAGTCTGTAATCTGGATACCTGTCCTGTAGGTGTGGCCACACAGAATCCGGAGCTTCGGAAGCGTTTCCGGGGAAAACCGGAATATGTGGAAAATTTCATGAAATTTATTGCAGAAGAGCTGCGGGAATATATGGCCAGACTGGGTGTACGCACGGTTGATGAGATGGTAGGAAGAAGTGATCTTCTCAGGGCAGCAGAGAACGTTGACGAGCCTCACATTGGAAAAGTAGACCTTGGTGCCATCCTGGACAACCCTTATGCAGGCAAAGCACAGAAAGTTACTTTTGATCCAAGGGCTGTTTATAATTTTGAACTGGAAAAAACGTTAGATGAAAAAATTCTTCTGAAAAAGTGTGCCCAGGCTGTCTCCGGCAGAACCAGGGTGGAATTAAATGTAGAAGTTACCAATACAGACCGTACATTTGGAACGATTCTGGGAGCAGAGATTACCCGACAGATTCCTGCAGGGCTTCCGGAGGATTCGATCGTGATCAACTGTAAAGGAGCCGGCGGACAAAGCTTTGGAGCTTTTATTCCAAAAGGACTTACCCTTCGCCTTACCGGTGACAGCAATGACTATTTTGGCAAGGGACTGTCCGGGGGCAAGCTGATCGTGAAAATCCCGGAAAAGGCCGGGTATAAGGCAGAAGAAAACATTATTGTGGGAAATGTGGCTCTTTACGGTGCGACAAGTGGAACCGCTTTTATCAACGGCGTGGCCGGAGAACGGTTTGCAGTGAGAAATTCCGGGGCCTGCGCTGTGGTAGAAGGTGTAGGCGAGCACGGCTGTGAATACATGACCGGAGGTCGGGTCGTGGTTCTTGGAAAGACCGGTAAAAACTTTGCTGCCGGTATGAGCGGCGGTATTGCTTATGTTCTGGATGCAGAGAATATGCTTTACCGGAACATCAATAAAGCAATGATCTCTATTGAACAGGTGGAAAATAAATATGACAGACAGGAGCTGAGAAATCTGATCGAGGCGCATGTGGAGGCAACAGGGTCAGAGATTGGTAAAAAGATTCTGGATAATTTTGCATATTATCTTCCCCATTTTAAAAAATTGATTCCGGATGAATATAAGAGGATGCTTACTTTAAGCGCCAAACTTGAAGAAAAAGGCCTTACCGGTGAACAGGCACAAATGGAAGCTTTTTATGAAAGTATCGGAGTAAAACATTAAGGAGGAAGCTATGGGAAAACCAACAGGATTTTTGGAATATAAAAGAGAAAATGCAAAGGTACTGGCTCCTAAGGTGAGAATTGCGGACTTTCATGAATTTCGTTTACCTTTAAGCCGCGAAAAACAAAGACTTCAGGGAGCGCGCTGTATGGCCTGCGGCGTTCCTTTCTGCCAGTCCGGAACAATGATTGCAGGAATGACCTCGGGATGTCCTCTGCACAATCTGGTGCCTGAGACGAACGATCTGGTATATACAGGAAACTGGAAACAGGCTTATTTAAGGCTGTGCAAAACACACAGCTTTCCGGAATTTACTTCCAGAGTATGTCCTGCTCTCTGCGAGGCGGCCTGTACCTGCAATCTGGACGGGGAGCCGGTGGCAACCAAAGAAAATGAAAGGGCCATTATTGAAACAGCCTTTGCAGAAGGCTGGGTGAAGCCCCAGAAGCCAAAAGTGCGTACGGGAAAAACAGTTGCTGTCATAGGAAGCGGACCTGCCGGTCTTGCAGCGGCTCAGGAACTGAACCGGAGAGGGCATACGGTGACAGTTTATGAAAGAAGCGACCGTCCCGGAGGACTGCTGCGGTATGGGATTCCGAATATGAAACTGGAAAAATCAGTAGTAGACCGTCGGATCCGGCTGATGGAAGAAGAAGGTGTGGAATTTAAAGTAAAGACAGATGTGGGAAAAGATATCAAAGCGGAGGAGCTTTTGAAAATATATGACAGAGTGCTTCTTACCTGCGGCGCTTCGGCTCCCAGAGACATCAAGGTACCGGGAAGAGACGCAAAGGGGATATGGTTTGCCGTAGACTTTCTTGGAACAGTAACCAGATCTCTTCTGGACAGTGATTTTGCTAAGGTACCATATGAGCTTGCCAGAGGAAAAAATGTGCTTGTGATCGGCGGAGGCGATACCGGAAATGACTGTGTGGGTACTGTGATCCGGCTGGGCGCAAAGTCTGTAAAACAGCTGGAAATGATGCCTGAGCCACCGGTCGAACGAGCTGAGGATAACCCATGGCCACAGTGGCCGAGAGTCCTGAAAACCGATTACGGTCAGGAAGAGGCTATTGCTGTTTTTGGCAAGGATCCAAGAGTATATCAGACAACCGTTACAGAATTTATTGCTGACAAAAAAGGAAATATTTGTAAGGCAAAGACCGTTCGGCTGAAAAGAAAAAGAGACGAAAAAACAGGAAGGATGCTTATGGTTCCTGTAGAAGGAACGGAGAAAGTGATTCCAGCAGAGCTTGTCCTGATTGCGGCAGGATTTCTGGGAAGCCAGAAATATGTGACAGATGCTTTTCAGGTGGCGGTAAATGAGAGAGCCAATGTAGACACTGCCTTGGATGGATATGCAACCAGTGTTCCCCGTGTGTTTGCAGCCGGAGATATGCGGAGAGGACAGTCTCTTGTTGTCTGGGCAATCCGGGAAGGAAGAGAGGCGGCCAGGGCAGTAGATGAATCTCTGATGGGGTATACGAACCTCTGATTCTGTCGAAAACTTATCGGAGATCTTCTTCAGGAATTTGTTGACAAAGACAGAGCATATTGCTATAATACCTGCATGAACAAAGGCGTTCTTTCAATGGGGATATTGTTGAAAGTGCGCCTTTTTTAATTTAGTGATTAAGGAGAGAATGACATGGGGAATTATTCCAGAGAGGAAATATTACAACTGGTTGAAGAAGAGGATGTGGAATTTATCCGCCTTCAGTTTACGGATATGTTTGGTGTTATTAAAAATATCGCAGTGACATCCAGGGAACTTCCCCGGGCACTGGATAACAGATGCAGGGTAGACTGGACTCTGATAACAGGTGAATGTATGGAGGATGAGGCAGAAATGTTCCTTTATCCGGATCTTGATACCTTTGCAATCCTTCCCTGGAGGCCTCAGCAGGGAAAGGTGGCCAGATTTCTGTGCGATCTTTATCGTGCAGACGGCACACCTTATCAGAACAGTTCACGATATATTCTGAAACAGAATCTGAAAAAGGCGAAGGAAGAGGGCTACACGTTTTATGCAGATCCGGAGTGTGAGTTCTTTTTGTTTCATACAGATGATAATGGAATTCCGACCACTGTCAGTCATGAACAGGCAGGATATCTGGATGTGAGTCCTCTGGATCTGGGGGAAAATGCCAGAAGGGACATGGTTTTTACTCTGGAAGACATGGGAATGGAGGTGGAATCCTCCCATCATGAAAAAGCACCGGCACAGCATGAAATTGACTTCAGATATGGGGAGGCAGGTAGGATCGCCGACTGTATCATGACTTTTAAAATGGCAGTTCGTACCGTTGCCAGACGCCATGGGCTTCATGCAACCTTTATGCCAAAGCCCAGATCAGAGGTCAATGGATCCGGAATGCATCTGAAATTTTCTCTTGTAAAGGAAGGAAAAAATATTTTTGAGTGTCAGGAGACTCCGGGTAAGATTAGTGATGCGGCATTTTATTTTGCAGGAGGTCTTCTTGCACACAGCAGAGAGATGGCTCTTATTACGAATCCGCTGGTGAATTCCTATAAGCGCCTGGTACCCGGATATGGAGCGCCTACGGAGCTTACCTGGACAGAGGCGGATCAGAGATCCCTGATCCGGATTCCGCCATTCCGGGGGCAGGAGTCCCGGGTAGAACTGAGGAGCCCTGATGCTGCGGCAAATCCTTATCTTGTGCTGGCGGTATGTCTGGCAGCAGGGATGGACGGGATCAGAAAACAGATGATCCCTCTGAGGGCAGGGGAAAAGGAACATCCGGATGGTCTTCCGGAGACTTTGAAAGAGGCAATTGATGCTTTTGAAAACAGTTCCTGGATCAGGGAAATCCTGGGAGAGGATTTCTGCAGAATTTATTTGGAGGCTAAGAAAAAAGAATGGCTGAGATACACACGGCAGGTAACAGACTGGGAGGTTAAGGAATATCTGTATCGTCTGTAACAGGCAAAAAAGGAACGATGGTTCCGGAAGGATGAGGAGAGGAACATATGGACAGCATTGTGATCGCATTACCGAAAATTGAAGATGCAAAAAAGCTGCGTTCAGTTCTGGAGCGGCATGGGTTTTCGGTGGCGGCCGTCAGCTGTTCCGGTTCGGGTGTTCTCTCGCATTTATCAGAGCTGGGAAGCGGTGTATTGATATGTGGACGCCGTCTTTCCGATATGGGATATCTGGAGATTAAGGAATGTATGCCGGCAGGATTTGAAATGCTCCTGCTGGCATCTCAAGGAATCCTATGTCAGGTGCCGGATTCTGTCCTCTGTGTGGAAATGCCTGTAAAGGCTTCTGATCTGATCAACACTGTTCATATGATGCTGACCCAGCGGGAGCGGCGCAGGAGAAAGCAAAAGAAAAAAACCAAGAGCAGAAGCTGGAAAGACCAGAATTATATTTCTAACGCAAAACTTGTACTCATGCAGAGAAATCATCTCAGTGAGGAGGATGCATACCGCTATATCCAGAAATGCAGTATGGATTCAGGCACGAATATGGTAGAAACGGCCCAGATGATTCTGATGCTGTTTTTTGAGGAATAACGAGGAGTAACATGAAAAAATAATAAGCCACAGGTATAATGGAGGATGAGGATATGAAATTTATGGACGGAAAATGGAAAAAAAGCAGTACTGACTGGGAACAGCTTCTGAGTGATTCCCTGCTGAATCAGGAAGCGGTGGCTGAAGGAGCCGTTCACAGCATCCGAAATATGGGCGATGTGGCTTTTATCATACTGAGAAAAAGAGAGGGACTGTTTCAGACCGTTCTGGAAAGGGATATCCCGGAGTGCTCGGTTCATCAGTTGAAAGAAGCGATGACTGTACGGGTGAGAGGAATTCTGAAAAACGAAGCGCGGGCTCCTCATGGACGTGAGCTGAGGATCACAGATGTGGAGATATTGTCTGCGCCGGCAGAACCCCTGCCCCTTGCTGTAGATAAATGGAAACTGAATACCTCGCTTGAGGCAAAGCTGAATAAGCGTCCGATTGCTTTGCGAAATATCCGGGAACGATCCAAATTCAGGATTCAGGAGGCTCTGGTGAGAGCATTCCGCGATTATCTTTATGAAAATGGTTTTACAGAGATCCATACGCCGAAACTGGGAGCCAGAGGAGCAGAAGGTGGTGCAAATGTTTTTAAATTAAGCTATTTTCATAAGCCGGCTGTTCTGGCACAGAGTCCGCAGTTTTATAAACAGATGATGGTAGGCGTATTTGACCGAGTGTTTGAAACGGGTCCTGTATTCCGGGCAGAAAAGCACAATACCAAACGCCACTTAAATGAATATACCAGCCTGGATCTGGAGATGGGATACATAGACAGCGTTCAGGAGATCATGTCCATGGAAACCGGTTATCTTCAATATGCCATGGCGCTTTTAAAAAACAATTATGAAAAAGAACTCTCCTTATTAAATATAGAGCTTCCGAATACAGAGAGAATCCCGGAAGTACGGTTTGAGAAAGCAAAGGAACTGGTTTCAGAAAAATATAACAGACCTGTTCGCAATCCTTATGATCTGGAACCGGAAGAGGAAGCTCTGATCGGAAGATACTTTAAGGAAGAATATGGTTCGGATTTTGTATTTGTCACTCATTATCCATCAAAAAAGAGACCGTTTTATGCAATGGATGATCCGGCAGATCCACGTTTTACGCTGAGCTTTGATCTTTTGTTCCGAGGTCTTGAGGTGACAACAGGAGGACAGCGTATCCATGATTACCGGCAGCTGATCGCAAAGATTTCAGACAGAGGTATGGAAAAAGAAGGCATGGAGCAGTACCTGGATGCCTTTAAGCATGGGATGCCGCCTCATGGTGGACTGGGTATTGGTCTGGAAAGGCTTACGATGCAGCTTCTGGGTGAGGAAAATGTCAGGGAGGTCTGCCTTTTTCCAAGAGATATGAATCGTTTGGAACCTTGATCCGGATACGGGAAAAAAGCTTTGAGTCAACAGAGAATCAGAGAGAAAAGAGGAATATCCATGGCAAAGATCATAGATGATGAAACAATGGAAAATGTCTGCCTCCTTGCAAAGCTTTCTCTGGAAGGAGAAGAACGGGAGGCTGCACGGGCGGAAATGCAGAAAATGCTTACCTATGTAGAAAAGCTGGATCAGCTGGATACAGAGGGGACAGAACCTTTGTCCCATATTTTTGGCAGTGAGAATGTGTTCCGTGAGGATGAGATCGTAAACGGAAACCAGAAAGATGCCATGCTGTTTCATGCACCGAGGACAAAAGACGGACAATATCATGTGCCGAAGACAATAGGATAGGAAGTGACGTAAATGGAATTAAGTCAGATGACTGCATTGGAACTGTCCCGCAATATCCGGGAAAGAAAGATCAGCGTTTCGGACGGTGTAGAAAGTGTGTTTGCACAGATCAGAAAAAAAGAAAAAAAGATTCATGCATATCTGGATTTATTTGAAGAGGATGCATATAAAAGAGCAGAACAGGTTCAGAAAGGAATCGCGCAGGGGATATATACAGGTCCTTTGGCCGGAGTGCCGATCGCAGTAAAGGATAATATCTGTATCAAAGGCAAAAAGACAACCTGTGCATCCAGAATACTTGAAAATTTTATTCCCACATATCAGGCTGAGGTGATCGACCGTCTGGAACAGGCGGGAATGATTCTTATAGGAAAAACAAATATGGATGAATTTGCCATGGGAAGTACAACGGAAACTTCTGCTTTTGGTGTTACGACAAATCCGTGGAATACAGCGCATGTACCGGGAGGCTCTTCCGGGGGCTCCTGTGCTGCGGTAGCAGCCGGTGAAGCCTATATGGCACTTGGATCTGATACAGGCGGTTCCATTCGTCAGCCCAGTGCTTTTTGCGGAGTGACCGGGATCAAGCCAACCTATGGAACCGTGTCCCGCTATGGGCTGGTGGCATATGCATCATCTCTTGACCAGATTGGTCCTGTGGGAAAAAATACAGAAGACTGTGCCGCCCTTCTGCAGGTGATTGCCGGCCATGACCAAAAGGACAGTACTTCTCTTAGGAGAGAACTTCCGAAATTTGGTCTGACTTCCGGAGAAGACCTGAAAGGAATGAAATTTGGAGTTCCGGAGGAATATATGGCGGAAGGAATGGAAGAAGGAGTCCGTAATACTTTTCTTGCCTCCCTGAAGCTTTTGGAGGAACTGGGAGCTGACGTGGAATTTTTTTCCATGAAAACAACAGAATATGTGATACCGGCATACTATATCATTGCCAGTGCTGAGGCCAGCTCCAATCTGGAAAGGTTTGACGGCGTGAAATATGGATTTCGTGCGGCAGAGTACAAAGGACTTTATGATATGTACAGAAAAACAAGGACGCAGGGATTTGGAAAAGAGGTAAAACGCAGGATCATGCTGGGTTCTTTTGTATTGAGCTCCGGCTATTATGATGCCTATTATCTGAAAGCATTAAAAGCAAAAGCTATAATCAAAAAAGAATTTGACCAGGCATTTGAAAAGTATGATGTGATTCTTGCTCCGGTGGCTCCCCATACAGCTCCAAAGCTGGGAGAAAGCCTGAAAGATCCTCTTGCTATGTATCTGGGAGATATTTATACAGTAGCAGTAAATCTCTGTGCGCTTCCGGCAATATCCCTTCCGGGAGGTCTGGACGGAAGAGGACTGCCTGTGGGATTCCAGATGATTGGCCCCTGCTTTGGAGAGAATACGCTGATCCGGGCGGCTTCTGCATTTGAAAACGCACGGGGAACATTTCCGTCAGCAGAAAAAGGAGGCATAAAAATATGAAGCAGTATGAGACCGTGATCGGACTGGAGGTTCATATAGAGCTGGCCACCAAAACCAAGATTTTCTGCGGCTGTTCTACGGAATTTGGCGGAGAACCCAATACACATACCTGTCCGGTATGTGCCGGGATGCCAGGTGCGCTTCCTGTTCTGAACCGTCAGGTGGTGGAATTTGCATTGAAAGCCGGAATTGCAGCAAACTGTCAGATCAATCAGCTGTGCAGATTTGACCGGAAAAATTATTTTTATCCGGACAACCCGCAGAATTATCAGATTTCACAGCTCTATCTTCCTGTGTGCCATGATGGATGGATAGAGATTGAAACTTCAACCGGAAAGAAAAAGATCAGAATCCATGAGATGCATATGGAGGAAGATGCCGGTAAATTGATTCATGATGAATGGGAAGATTGTTCTCTGGTGGATTATAACCGAAGCGGAGTTCCTCTGATCGAGATTGTTTCCGAGCCGGATATGAGAAGCGCTGAGGAGGTTATTTCATATCTGGATAAGCTCCGCTGCATGATGCAGTATCTTGGAGTATCGGACTGTAAGCTTCAGGAGGGCTCTATGCGTGCAGATGTCAATCTTTCTGTCTGTGAGGCTGGAAGTGGTGTCTGGGGAACCAGAACAGAGATGAAGAACCTGAATTCTTTCAAAGCAATCACTAGAGCGATTGAAGCTGAACGGGAAAGACAGATTGAGCTTCTTGAAATGGGAAAGCCGGTGATTCAGGAGACAAGGCGGTGGGACGATAATAAAGAAAGTTCCCGTGCCATGAGATCCAAGGAAGACGCCAGGGATTACCGGTATTTTCCGGATCCGGATCTGCCTCCGGTCCATATTTCAGATGAATGGATTCAGAGAATCCGTAATACGCAGCCGGAACTGCGCGAAGAAAAGCAGCAAAGGTATCAGGATGAGCTAGGACTTTCCGATTATGATGCCAGAGTTTTGACGGAATCGGCACATCTGGCTGCCCTTTTTGAAAAAACAGCAGAGCTCAGTCAGAATCCCAAAAAGACAGCAGCATGGTTCATGGGGGAAGTCCTTCGCCTGATAAAAGAATACGGGACAGAACCGGAAAAAGTTTGTTTTTCACCGAAGCATCTTGCCCGGTTGATTTGTATGGTAGAAGAGAAGAAGGTCAGCCCTGCCAATGCAAAAAAGGTATTCGAGCATATTTTTGATGAAGATACAGATCCGGAAGCTTTTGTCCGGGAGCATGGTCTGGGAATCGTGCAGGATGCGGATCTTTTGCAGCGAGTGCTTCAGAAGGTTCTTGCAGAGAATCCGGGTCCCCTTTCAGAACTTCTGGGAGGCAAGGAAAAAGTATTCGGTTTTTTTGTAGGTCAGATGATGAGAGAATTGAAGGGAACAGCAAGCCCTGAGGCGGTAAGGGAAGCCCTGATGGAAGAAATAAAAAAGAACAGGAGATAGAATATGGTAACAGTAAATAAAAACTATCTGAAACTGCCGGGCAGTTATTTGTTTTCTACAATTGCCGGAAAGGTGTCCGCTTTTCAAAAGGAAAATCCGGAAGCCCATATCCTTCGTCTCGGGATTGGAGATGTGACTCAGCCTCTTGCCCCGGCAATCATTGAAAGTCTTCATAGATCCGTAGATGAGATGGCACATAAGGAAACATTCCGGGGATATGCACCGGATCTGGGATATGAATTTTTGAGAGATGCCATTGCAAAGAATGACTACAAAGACAGAGGATGTAACATTTCTGCAGATGAGATATTTATTTCTGACGGAGCAAAAAGCGATTCCGGAAATATTCAGGAGATTTTTGGGACAGATAATAAAGTGGCTGTCTGCGATCCGGTTTATCCGGTTTATGTGGATACCAATGTGATGGCGGGGAGGACAGGAGCTTATAATAAAGAAAAGGCAAATTTTGACGGAGTGATCTACATGCCCTGCCTGGAATCCAATGGATTTCTTCCGGAGATTCCCGGTGAAGTGCCGGATCTGATCTATCTCTGCTTTCCGAATAATCCAAGCGGCGCTGCCATTACTAAGAAAAAGCTTCAGGAGTGGGTAGACTTTGCAAACCATACAGGTGCAGTGATCATTTATGATGCAGCCTACGAGGCTTATATCACGGAAGCAGATATCCCTCACAGTATTTATGAGTGTGAGGGTGCAGGAACCTGCGCTATTGAGCTGCGCAGTTTTTCAAAAAATGCCGGATTTACCGGTGTGCGTCTTGGATTTACAGTGATACCACGGGAACTGGTCCGTGACGGTGTGTCGCTTCACAGCTTATGGGCACGACGCCATGGAACCAAGTTTAATGGTGCGCCTTACATTGTTCAGAGAGCCGGAGAAGCAGTATATTCTCCGGAGGGAAAAAGACAGCTTCGGGAACAGGTGGCCTATTACATGAGAAATGCTCATTATATCTACAGTGAACTGAAAAAAGCCGGATATTCTGTTTCCGGAGGAGTGAATGCCCCTTATATCTGGCTGAAAACACCGGATCAGATGTCTTCCTGGGAATTTTTTGATCATCTTCTCAGAAATGCGCATGTAGTAGGAACTCCAGGTGTTGGATTTGGTGCTCATGGAGAAGGCTTTTTCCGATTGACAGCGTTTGGCTCTTATGAAAATACACAGGAAGCGATCCGTCGTATAACACAACTGTAAAGAAGCAAAAAGCTGCAGATCTATGTATGACCTGCAGCTTTTTTGCGCTTTTTTGGATAAGACAGGTTTCTTGAGTTTCCGCAGTTTTATCCACAGAGCTTCAAACCAACCACCTCGGTTATAAACAACTTTCAAAAAATGCCCAAAATATAAGGAATCCTTTCCCTTTTTGATGTAAAATTTAATCGCC
>Ga0129308_1001069_pt1 | contig 31915 bp, 23 predicted proteins | sample L827metagenome_FD_94440 | JGI IMG/M metagenome (GOLD analysis project Ga0129308, IMG submission 94440) | Ring-tailed lemur group fecal microbial communities from Wisconsin, USA - L827 metagenome | ecosystem: Host-associated > Mammals > Digestive system > Large intestine > Fecal | place: USA...
CCTTCGTGGAATTCGAATCGTATGAAGCTCTTTCCGTTGCGCTCGAGGAGGGAACCGTGGATGTGGCGTGCATGGACGGCTGTATTGCCAGAGCCTATATGGAGGACGACCGGGCGATTCTGGAGGAAAAAATTGCCCAGGAGGAATACGCGGTCGCGACACAGAAGGATTCAGAGCTCAGCGCTCCGGTGGCGGAGGCTGTTCAGGAGCTGCTGGACGACGGAACCGTGGAAGAGCTGATTGAAAAATGGAGTTAGGGAGGAACCGGAAATGACAGTGAAATTAAAGGGAAAAGCCATTGCGTCATTTCTGCTGGTGATAATCTGCGTCTGTATGTTCGGGATATTCCTGATCAGGCTGCAGACGGGGCTTTCGGTTGACAGCCAGCAGGAGAACACGCAGGAGAAGCTGGACGGGATGCAGCAGAGCATCGACAAGGCGGATGAGACGGCCGCGCAGAATGAGGCTAGCTACGATGCGGTCTACCAGTCAAAGGCAGCCAGCGTGGCGTACATGGCAAATTATGACGAAACGTTTGAAGCGACGGACGGGAAGCTGCGCGAGCTTGCGAAGCAGATGAATGTGAACAACATCCTGATTCTGGACCGTGACGGCAAGCAGCTTGCAAAAGCGGAAAAATCCGCCGCTGATTTTACCTATCCCAGATACAATCAGCTCCGCACGGTGTTTGACACGGGAGAGCCCTCCGAAGCCTTCGAGGTAAGGATTGACGGGACGGTGCGCAGGTACTATGGCGCAAGGATCGACGCCGGGCGGGAGGTCGTGATCGAGCAGGATCCGGAGGAGCTGCACGCGCTACAGGAGAATACCTCCTCGTGGAAAAGCATACTCGGGAAAATCAGCGTGGGCCTCAAAGGCTTCGCGTTTGCCGTGTCGAATCAGGACTATACGTTCCTGTATTACCCGGATGAGGAGATGACAGGCAGGGACTCGCTTGACGCGGGGCTGAAGGTCGAGGATCTGGCGGACAACCGTTTCTCCTGGATGGAGATAGACGGGGAGCGCTTTTTCTGCGGCGTAAAGAGCATTCCGGCGGATGACGCATTCGTGATCTGCGCCGTCCCGGAGGAGGAGATCACTTCCTCGAGAAATATCACGGTGGCGGTCGTGCTGTTCATCTTCTTTGTGGTGATTACGGCCGTGGTGATCTACTCCATTCTGACCTTGAAGGAGCTGCGGGCGCAGGGAATGTGGGAGCAGGTGAAGGTATTCGGGAAGCTGTATTACAATAAGACAGTCGGCCGGAAAATCCTCACGTTTTCAGGTGTGGGCGTGCTCCTGGTCCTGGCGGTCTCGTTCTATATGCAGACGCTCTTTTCACTTTCGCTGCGCTCGATGAGCAATCATCATCAGGTGCAGGAGGTGGGACAGACTCTTCAGAAAAATGATGAGGACGTCGCGCTGGTGACGGCGCAGTATAACCGCCGGTATCTGAACAAATGCCAGGTGGCGTCGTATATTTTAAGCGCCAATCACCAGCTCTGGAACCGGGAGGATTTAGCGAGGCTCAGCGATGTGCTGGATGCCGAATTTCTGCTGATTTTTGATAAAAACGGAAACGAGGTTGTATCGGATTCCAGCTATGTGAATTTCTCGATCAGCCAGAACCCGGAGGATCAGTCCTACGAGTTCGGAAATATGCTGCAGGGGCTGGAGTATTACATTCAGGAGGCCCAGCCGGACCAGGTATCCGGGACATACCGTCAGTATATCGCCGTGCTCTTGAAGGATGAGGAAGGAAATGCGGACGGATTCGTGCAGATGAGCGTAGTGCCGGACAAGCTGGCCGAGGCGCTGCAGACCACCTCGCTCTCCTCCGTTCTTGGCGGGGTAAAGGCCAGCGCCGGGGGCTTTGCATTTGCGGTGGACAAAGAGAACCAGAGGTTTGCTTACTTCCCGGACGACCAGATTAATGGCAAGGATGCGCGGGAGTACGGGATGGAGGAAAAGCAGTTCCGGGATGGATACAGCGATTACATCAAGGTCAACAATCACAAATATTTTGCGGCCAGCCTGGAGACGGACGACCATTATATCTATGTGGCAGTGCCGCAGGAGCGCCTGATGGCGACGCGCTTCCCGGTGGCGCTTGCAAGCGGGGCGGCCAGCCTGATCTGCCTGTTTCTGGTATTTTTGCTGCTGTCGTTTGGCGGACGGGAATCGTTTGCGGCTATGCCGAAGCTGGAGCAGGCGGACGCAGGCAGCCCGATGGTGGAGGTGATGATGCCGGATGGCTCCACGAAGCGGACGGAGGCTGCGGCAAGCCGGTGGTCGAGTTCGAGTATCACATGGCGGGAGAAAACCTCTGAGCAGAAGCTTCTGTCCGTGCTGGCAGGGCTGATGTCTGTGATGGCTGCGGCGATCTGCATTGCGATACTGTTCAAGGACCGCTTCTTTGCGGAGGACTCTATTTTCCGTCATATTATTGACGGGAACTGGGAACGGAGCCTGAACGTATTTGCGCTGACGGGCTGCATTATGATTATCTGCGTGGGAAGCGTGGTAGTCCTGATCCTGCGCGGAATTCTGCAGCTTCTCTCCAGAGCGATGAACGCGAAGGGAGCGACGGTCTGTCACCTGCTGCGCAATTTTGTGAAATACCTGTTTGTGATTGCAATGTTGTACTACTGCTTCGCACTCTTTGGAGTGGATACGCAGACGCTGCTTGCCTCCGCCGGAATCCTGTCTCTGGTAATCGGCCTCGGGGCCAAGGAGCTGGTTTCCGATATTCTGGCGGGATTGTTCATCATCTTTGAGGGAGAATTCCAGGTAGGCGATATCGTCACGGTAGGCGACTGGCGCGGAACGGTGCAGGAGATCGGTGTGCGCACCACGAAGATCGTTGATGCGGGCGAGAATGTGAAGATCATCAGCAACAGCGCGGTCAGCGGCGTCATTAATATGACGAAGCGGAATTCCTACTGCTGCTGCGAGCTGGGCCTGGCGATCACAGAGGATGTGACGCTGGCTCGCATCGAGGCTGTGCTGGAGAAGACGCTGCCGACGCTTAAGAAGAAGCTTCCGGCGATTCTGGCCGGGCCGACCTACAACGGCGTGTATTCTCTGAGCGGAAGCAACGTGAATATCAGGCTGGTTGCAAAGTGCAACGAGGCGGACAAGGCGCAGCTTGGCAGGGATATCACGAGAGAGATGAAGCTGATTCTGGACGAGAACGGCATTACACTGAATTCGGCGGGACATTCCTGATCCGGAAGAGGAGGACATCTGCATGGAAGAGAACAGTCAGACGGCTTCCGTGGAATGGAAGTATATGGATCTGAACCCGGAGGACGGGGAAATCTTTATCAGCCGATTCGAGGAGGCGGGCGGTCAGGAGGCCGCCTCCGATCCCCGGGAAATGCCGGTACATTACGCGACACTGTTTTATAAGGACGGTAGCTGGCAGGTGGAGGATACCAGTACGAAATTTGGTGTTCTGGTAAACGGCAGGAAAATTGAGACGTGCGCGGCGCTGCAGGAGAACGACGAAATCTGCATCGGAAACACACGGTTCTGCTTTGCGGGGAATAAGCTGAAATACAGCCACCGTCAGTACACGGAGAACCGTCTGCGCATCCACATCGAGGAGCGGAGCGTCTGGAAGCTGTTCCGGAAGCATACGCTGCTGCAGGATATCGACGTAACGGTTTATCCGGGGGAGATGGTGCTGCTGCTGGGAGGCTCCGGCGCAGGCAAGACCACGTTCATCAATGCGGTCACGGGGTATGAGAAGGCGAAGGCCACGATCCTGGACGGGGACACGGACATTTACCGCAATTACAATCAGTTGAAATACAACATCGGGATGGTCCCGCAGCAGGATCTTCTGCGCATGGATGATACCGTGTATATGACGCTGATGAATGCGGCCCAGCTTCGGATGATGGCCCGGTGCTCCTACGGGGAGCGGGCGGCGCGCGTGTTCGGGCTCCTCAAAATGTTCGGCCTGGAGGCGGAGCAGGAGGAGCTGGTCGGGAAGCTTTCCGGCGGCCAGCGGAAGCGGCTGTCCATCGCGGTGGAATTTATCGCGAACCCGGATCTGTTTATTCTGGACGAGCCGGACTCCGGCCTGGACGGTGTGATGGCGAGAGAGCTGATGGAGCACCTGCGCAGCATCGCCGACGACAGGAAGATCGTCATGGTAATCACGCACACGCCGGACCGCGTCATTGACCTTTTTGATAAGGTGATCGTTCTCGCGAAGGGGATAGAGGACCATGTCGGGCATCTGGCGTATTACGGCACCATCCCCGAGGCGAGAGTGTTTTTCGGACGGGAGACAATGGAAGATATTCTCCGGCTGATCAATCATAAGGAGGAAGGCGGAGAAGGGCGCGCGGATGAGTATATCGAAAAGTTCCGAAAGCTGAGCGGGGGGAAGGAGCAGTAATGGAAGGGAAAGCGGGTTTTGCAGGAGGCGACCGCCACACCGGGCGGCTGGGCCAGGTCCGGATATATCTGGGGAAATTTTTCCGGATTTTTATTTATGAGAAGGACTGGAAGGTGCTGCCGATGGCGGCGGTCATCGCGTTCATGGTGGCCTACGTGGTGGGCCGGAATATGTTCGTGAACATGGAGGGGACGAGAATCGGTTCGCTGGCCTTCGTCTGCTGCTGTATCTGGAACGGCTTCTTCAATTCGATTCAGGTGGTATGCCGGGAGCGCCCCATTATAAAGAGGGAGCACCGGGCGGGGCTGCATATCTCCGCGTACATTGCGGCGCATATGATCTACCAGGCTTTTCTGTGTCTGCTGCAGGTCATCATCACGCTGATGGTGTACTGGTTTGCGGGGATGGTTTTTCCGACGGAAGGGCTGGTGACGGGCAGCTTTGTGCCGGACATGACGATTACGCTGTTCCTGATCACGTATGCCTCCGATATGATGGCGCTGATGGTATCCTGTATGGTGCATACCACGACCTCTGCCATGACGGTGATGCCGTTTCTGCTGATCGTGCAGCTTGTGTTTGCGGGCGTCGCATTTCCGCTGCACGGGATTCCGGAGAAGCTCTCGAATCTCACAATCAGCAAATGGGGCGTATACGCCGTGTGCACGGAATCCAATTATAACCAGCTCCCCTCGACCGTCGTGATTAAGGAGCTGCAGATGTTCCGCAGCAATCCGGTGGTGCAGGAGCTGTACAGCGCGCTCGACGACGAGACGAAGGAGGATCTCGAGGAGTATACGTCACAGTATCTGCAGGTGGAAAATTACGATTACCAGACGGAAAATATCCTGAAGGAATGGGGGATTCTGCTGGCGTTCGCACTGGCGTATGCGATGGCGGGAACCGTGAGTCTGGAATTTGTGGACAGGGATAAGCGATAAGGATGCACGCCGTTGCAGTCTGGCCGGTGTCAGGCTGTGACGGCAGCAAATTTGTGTAAAAAACAGTTGACGGAATTCGGGCGCTGCTTTATAATAGATAGCGCAGTTCGGTTAAGGTCTACGGACTGTACAGCGAATAGTTGGAGAGTTATCGAAGTGGTCATAACGAGCCGCACTCGAAATGCGGTTGTCCTTTACTGGGCACGTGGGTTCGAATCCCACACTCTCCGCGCAGGGAGTCTGAGAGCATCAGACTTCCTTTTTTTACTTTATAAAGCTTTGACGCCGTATTGCCGTTTCGAAGAGAAAGGATGAAGGAATTATTATGAAGAAAAGAGTTGGAATAATAGGTCTGACGGCAATCCTCGGATTTTTCGGCATGTCTGTTATGGCGTCTGAGCAGGAGACGGCGGGCATTACGGAAGCTTCTTACCGGGAAGTGCTTGAGCAGGTCACCTCGCGCATCCGCTGGGCGGGGACAGAGGGAGAGCAGCAGGCTGCGGAAGAGATCGCCCAGCAGATGGAAGGCTACGGGTATGAGGTGACGAGGCAGTCCTTTCCGTTTACGGAGGAGGCGAGAGGCAAGCAGAACAGTGCGTATGCGACGAATGTGATCGCCGTCAAAAAGGCGGACACGGATCCGAACGGCGATATTCTGATCGTATCCGCCCACCACGACACGAAGCAGTCGACGACGGGCGCGGTCGATAACGCTTCCGGGACGGCTATGGTGCTGGAGCTGGCCCGCGTTATGAAGGATGTGGACAGTGATACGGAGATCCGCTTTGTCTCCTTCTCGGCTGAGGAGGAGGGGATGAAGGGCTCCGCTTACTATGTGGCTTCTCTTACCGAGGAGGAGAAGGAGCGCATTGTGGGGGATATTCAGATCGATATGATCGGCCATTATCTGGTGGATTCCGTGGGGATCAAGACGGCGATGGGGCAGGAGGAGCTGCTGGCGCAGCTTCTTGAGGAGGCGTCTCTGGAGGTGACAGGCTCTGCATGGGAGCGGATGAAATCTTCGGCCAGCGACCATGCGTCGTTCACCTACGGCGGGCTTCCTGCGGTGCTTGTGGAGCAGAATGGCGATGGCGCGGAGAACCACAGGTACAGCGACAGGGCCGGGATCGTGGATGCGAAAAAGGCGGTGGAAGCAGGCGCCGTAGTCGAGAAGGTGATCAGAAGGATCGCTTCGCAGGAGACGCCGTCCCTGAGCAGCGAGGCCCATGCGATGAGCGCCGGGGATGCTTATGTCACGGTCACCGACCGGGTTCCGATCCTGTTCGGCGCGAGCAAGGAGGATGTGGAGCTCAAGTTCGGGGCGACCGGAGTTCTGGAGAGGGAGGAGCCGCTGGAGGGGACCGATCTGACCACGGAGTACTACGCGGTGCAGGCGAAATGGTTCGACTGGGAGCGCCCGCTTCGGACGGAATTTGTCTATATGAGAACGGCGAAGATTTACACCACGCTCATGGAGGTTTACATCCATACGGAGCCGCTCGGACTGTCGGACGAGGAGCTCGCGGCAAGTCTGACCGCCAGTCTTGGAGAGCCGGATGTGGAGGACTACGGCACCATCTGGGGCGGCGAGGAGATGAAGGACAACCTGGCCCTGCGGATGTATGAGATTTCTGCGAAGGATGAGGAACAGGTGATCCATGTGTACGGCGCGCTTCACAGCACGATGGGGAACGATCTCAAAGCGTTTGATTTTGCAAAGGACACGCAGGAGTATGCAGACCAGTGCAGTGCGATGGAGCTGGCAATGCTTGAGACGATCCACAAGGTGATTCCGCAGGAGGACCCGTATGTGAAGCAGATCATCTCGTGGACGGATGGCTACAGCTACATCCTGGGTACGTGTACTGCGGATGATCCGACGGTCTCGGATTCTTTCTCCGTGCGGATCGACGGTTATGATTTCTTTGACAATGAGGGCAACATTCTGGATACGGGAAGGATGCTTGCGACGATGGTACATGAGTACGGTCATGCGCTGACCTTGAACGCGGGACAGCTAAATGCGGACATGCTTAGCAGGAGCATGAATTACAATGATATTTCGCTGTACCGGGAAGACTCCTATATGAAGGCTTTCTATGACCGGTTTTACAGCGGGGATAAGCAGCGCAGCTATGCGGATTACCCGGAGGATTATGTGGATCAGTATGCCGGGGAATCCGGGATGTTTGAGGATATCGCGGAGAGCTTTATGGTATTTGTCACCAGCAGCAGGCCGGAGGATGACTCGGCGGCAGGTGCGAAGGTAAGCTTTTTCTATGAGTATCCCGAGCTGCTTGAGATCCGCAATTATATCCGCGGAAATTTCGGATATCCGCAGGATCAGGCATGAGCGGCGCATCGGTTGACCGGCTGGCCGTGAAATTCGTGGGCGGTTTTGTGAAAAACGTGAGAATTTCGGGCTGTTAAAATGTATTATAATCACAATTGCAGGCAAAATGATTTACAAAGGAATGGATACAATGAGAATTGCAGTATGTGATGATAATAAAAAAATTCTGACAGAATTGTGTGGATATATAGCAGAATACTTTGCAGGGACGGAAGAAGGGATAAATGAGATATGCGGTTTTGATACCGCCAAAGAGCTGGTAAACGCGATGGAGCAGAAGGGCTTTGACGTCTATTTTCTGGATGTCCTGATCCCTGAATTAAACGGTATGGAGCTGGGAAGAATTATCAGGATGGCGGATCAGGAGGCAGTGATTGTATACGTCACCGTATCGCGCGAATTCGCATTTGAGGCGTTCAGCGTCCATGCGTTTCAGTATCTGCAAAAACCGGTGGACCGGGAGAAGCTGACAGATACCCTGGATCAGATCGTGCAGCTGCTGGAAAAAAGGAGGGACAGCATAATCTGTGTGCGCACCAAGGACGGTCTGGTGAATATCAACATGCAGGATATTCTGTATGTGGAAAATATTGACCGCTGCGCGGTGTACATGTTGCAAAACGGAGATCAGGTCGTCAGTGTGTGCAGCCGGAGTTCCTTTGAGAAAAGCGTCGGACTTCTGAATAAGAAGTCCGGCTTTATCCAGCCGCATAAATCCTATTTTGTGAATATGCGTTTTATTCGTACCTTCGGCCCGAAGAGCCTTTCCCTGGATGACGGGACGCAGATTGCGGTGAGCAGAAAGCGGTTTGCGGACACGAAGAAGACGTATCTGGAGTTTCTGGCGGACAGAGGGAGGCTTTTATGAATGCTTTGATCCTGTTTTGGCAGCATCGGATTTCCCTGTTTTTTCTTTTTATTTTTTTGCTTGTTTTTTTGCCGCTCAGAAAACAAAAGGGGCGGATTGCGCTCTGGATGGTGAGCTGTTATGCAATTACCGGCATTATGGATTACCTGTTCCTTCTGGTTGGGAAATATGAGAATCCGGTTTTTCATACCCTGGGCGAAATCGTTCTGATCCAGATCGTACCGTTCGCAAGCAGCAGATACCGGGATTTCCGGGCGATGTTTGTCGGTTTCACGGCGGCTGTCTATGTGCTGGCCGGGAATATCGCGTGCTCCGTGCTGTATATCGCGGGAGCAGGCTTTGCGGCGAATATCATTTGCCAGTGCCTGATTCACAGTCTGCTCCTGGGCGTGCTCGTACGCGGGATCCGCGGCAGCTTTCTGGAAAGTCTGGAGAATCAGGAGCTGCATTGGGGGAAGCTGTGCCTCATCCCGGCGCTGTTTTATACGGCGGTCTATGCGATCGCTATGTGGCCTGCCAATATTTACACACACCCGGAAAATATTCTGGGTGTGTGCAGCATTATGGCGCTCATGGTGGTTTCCTATATTATGATCATTCAGATATTTGCAAATGCAAAGCAGGAGGAGAACCGGAAGCGGGGCATAGCGTATCTGGAGACCTACGCGAGCCGGTTAAAATACGAGGCCGATCTGATCCAGGAGAAGGAATGGGAGAGTGCGGTCGTGCGGCATGACCTGAGGCATTACAGTATTTTGATCAATTCGTATCTGGAGGAGGGGCGCGAGGATGAGATCCGGAAGCTTCTGCAGGAGCTGAACGAGCATGTAGGCAGTATGAAAACGGTCCGCTACTGTGAAAATCTGGCGGTGAACGGGATTATCACCCACTGTGCGAAGCGGGCGAAGCAAATAGGACTGCGTTTTGAGGTGGATGTGGAGGTTCCCCAGAAAATGCGGGTGAACGAATTTGAATTTGCCACGGTCGTGTCGAATCTGCTGGAAAATGCGGTGAATGCAGCGTGCAAGGCGGAGGATGAGGCGCTCCGGTTCGTGGAGCTGTCGGCGCATGGCGTGAAGGGCCAACTGATTCTGAGCATCCGCAACGGGTGCAGGGAGGCGCCGGAAATCTCAGGGATTACCGGACTGCCCGTGTCGGACGGCGGACGGCAGCATGGATACGGGATGCAGAGCGTGATGGCGTTCGCCCGGAAAAACGATGCGGTTTTTGACTTTGGCGTGGAGGACAGGATATTTTCCGTAAAATTACTCTTTCAGATCTGAAGACTTCTCTCTTTTTTTCTTTTCCCTTAATTCCCGGAAAAATCCGGACAGCATTTGGCTGCATTCCTCCTCCAGGACGCCGCGTGTTACCTCGCACTGGTGGTTGAACTGCGGCATTTCAAGCAGATTCAGGACGGAGCCCGCGCATCCGGCCTTCGGATTCATGCTGCCGATCACGACGCGCGTGATGCGGGACTGGACGATGGCTCCGGCGCACATCTGGCACGGCTCGAGCGTGATATAGATCGTACACCCCTCGAGCCGCCAGTCGCCGAGCCGCCTGCTCGCCTTGCGGATCGCGTTGATCTCTGCGTGGGAGGTCGTATTCTTATCCGTGTTGCGCCGGTTGTAGCCGCGTGCGATGATCCTGTCCTCGTATACGATGACGCATCCGATCGGGACTTCGTCGAGCGCACAGGCTTTCCTGGCCTGGCGGAGCGCTTCTTTCATGTATTTCTCATCTGGTGTCATGAGACGGCCTCCTTGTGAATGTAATGACTGGCATAATCAGGAGATAGAAATGCCCTCGAAGGGGCTCTGTGGGCGTCCGTCCGAAGGCATATAAGGCATTTGATTGCCGGAGACGATCTGGTCATCAGAGTCGTCTCAATATTTTAATTTAAATCCGTGCGCCTCACTTCGAACGCATGCCACAGGCGTTACCCTGACAGTTAACTCGGTCCAGGCGACCTTACGGCACACAGGAGGTTCCGCTTAGTGCTGCTCCGTTCCCGACCTGACACGGTTCACGGATTCCTGTTGCGCAAGACCCAGACGTCAACATCACTTATCAGGGGCAGCCCCGCAGCAGTACGCCCTCGGCTCGGCATCACCCCTGCTGTAGCGGATTGCAGGTACAGGGCACCGCTATCTCCCCGGCTGCACGGAAATGTTTGACATAAATACTACCTCACTATACAGGGTTTCCGGGGATTTGTCAACCTTTTCGTGGCGAATTGCGGGACAGGGAATTACAGGGCAGGTGTATTCCGTTTGTTGCAGTTCAACCAGAATTTTGTGCTTTGCTTAATTTTTAATATATCTCTGGTTTCTGCTGTTAGGCTTATCCGGGATGGTCATTCGGATCAGATTCATATCCATTGCCGGACGCAGATAATTCCTGCGGAAGCCTTCCTTTGATTTCAATTCCAGCTTTTCCATGAGGGCTTTGCTTGTGTAAGGGATATCGTATTCCATGATATCAAGCAGCTTTTTGACGTATTCAGAGAGCTGCTCGTTGTCCTCTCTGATCTGAACGGAAATATCATCCAGAATTTTATCAATCTGTGACAGCATGAACTCTATAAAGCTCGTAGAGCTTCCTTCTACATGACAGCGGGCAATCGCATCGTAATATTCATCCTGAAACTTCTCAATCTGGCTCTCAATCGGAATGTATTCAAATATCGGTTTCCATTGGCAAAGAAGAGCGGTATGCCACAGTCTGGCCATTCTGCCGTTTCCATCCGAAAAGGGGTGGATAAAAACAAATTCATAATGAAATACGCTGCTCAGTATCAGCGGATGAATGCTGTCCTGTGCTGCTGTCATCCAGCGAAAGAGATCTTCCATTAACTGAGGAACAAGGCGTGCAGGCGGCGCCATGAAAATGCACTGGTTTCCATTAAATACACCTTCTTCCCCCCTGCGGAAATGGTCTGATTCTTCAACGAGGTATTTCGTCATAATACCGTGGAACTGTTTCAGGTGCGTCATACTATATGGATCTATTTCAGAGAAGCGCTCATAAGCGGCATAGGCATTCCTGACTTCCTGTATTTCTTTTCGTTCGCCCAATACGGTTTTACCGTTGATGACATCCCTGACCTGTCCCAGAGAAAGAGAGTTCGCTTCGATTTTCAGGGATGAATGGATGGATCGGATACGGTTGTTTTTTCTCAGGTGCGGCTTTGTTTCCAGATTACCGGTTGCCGTAATGCGTCCGATTTTTTCGGAAATGGACGACACGTACGACAAGATCTCATTTGTAATCGTAAATGGCGGTTTGTAATTTCCCATAAAGAACCTCCCCGGTTATCGTTTGGTCAGGACTTTGCATCTTGCTGCAAAGTTCGTGAGAACGTAGCTCTTTTTGATCTTGCGTATTATCTTGCGTACTTTCTTCCTCTATTATACAGGAAGAGCCTGGAATAAGCAAAATTTTTTACGGGCATTTTGAAACTCGGGCGGGCTATAATCCTAAAATTTTTATAAAGTGCACAAAAACGCCTTGTCATTTTTGTGTAAATGTATAGAATAATGTTAGCTAATTAATTATTAGCCAACTAATGAAAAAGAGGTGATGACGTGAACTGTATAGAGGAAAATCTGGGAGATGGGATGACGATGTGGCTGATGCGTCTGATGCACCGGTATACGTCGGTGAATTTTAAGGGTTTTATGGAGCTGGGCGTCCATCCGGGACAGGTCCCGGTGCTTGAGATGGTTTACACGCACCGTGGGATCAGCCTGCGGGAGCTGGCCGCGATGCTTCATATCAAGCCGCCGACGGTGACGGTGACAGTCAAGCGCCTCGAGCGGGCCGGGCTGATCTGCAGGAGAGGCGATATGATGGATATGAGAATCAGTCATATCTATCTGACCGAAAAGGGCGAGAAGATCCGCGAGGAGATTTCGGCGCTGGGGAGGGAGAATGAGCGGCTGCTGATGCAGGGCTTTTCCGAGGAGGAGCAGGCCGAGGTAGTCGGATATTTCCGGCGCATGACGGAGAATCTGGAGCGTGCGGGAGCAGGCTGTGACATGGATAAAATGTGTGCGCCGGGAGCAGACTGTGAAATGGATGAGAGATGCACATTGGACGAGGGCTGTGCAACGGACGGGAGATCCTGACGCCGCGACACTGTACGGAGTTCCGCATGTTTAGTAAAAAGAGGAGGTAATTATGACAAAACTGGCGAAATACCTGAGAGGTTCGGTCGGGCCGGTCATCCTGATCGTCTGTCTTCTGTTCCTTCAGGCTTACTGTGATCTGGCGCTGCCGGATTATACTTCAAGGATTGTCAACGAGGGCATCCAGCAGAAGGGAATCGAGGACGGAGTCCCGGAGCAGATGCGCGCGGAGACATTCGACCATCTGAAGCTGTTTCTGGACGCGGACGGGCAGACGCAGCTTGAGGAGACGTACAAAAAGGACGGGGATACATACGTCCTGGCCGGTATTTCTGATGATGAGAGAGCGGTGCTGGCAGAGACGCTTGCGCGGGCGGAGCTGATCGTTTACGGGCTGTCGCAGGACAGCGAGGAGACGCAGGCGATGCGGGAGCAGATGAATCTGTCCGAGGATGCGTCGCTGCTCGATGTGATTGCGATGCTGCCGCAGACGGTACGCGACCAGATGTCCGGCGCGATCGATGAAAAGCTCGGAGCGATGCCGGAGACGATGATGTCGCAGTCGGCCGTGCTGTTCGTGCAGCAGGAGTACGAGGCGCTGGGAAGGGATCTCGACAGTATGCAGATCAGCTACATTGCGCGCACGGGCGGACGCATGCTGCTGCTGGCGCTGCTCGGGATGCTGGCGGCCGTGGGCGTGACTTTTTTGTCGGCGCGGGTTGCGGCGTCGGTGGCGCACGACCTCAGGAACAGTGTGTACCGCAAGGTCATCAGCTTTAACAGCGAGGAGTTTGGCCGTTTCTCGACGGCCTCGCTGATCACGCGCAGCACGAACGACATCCAGCAGGTGCAGATGCTGCTTGCGATGGGCTTCCGCATGGTGCTGTATGCGCCGATCCTCGGACTCGGCGGCGTCATGAAGGTGATCAATACCGACGTCTCGATGAGCTGGATTATCGCTCTGGCGGTGGTTGCGATTATGGCGGTGATCGGTCTTTTGTTTAAAATCGCGATGCCGCGTTTCACAAAGCTGCAGACGCTGATCGACCGCCTGAACCTCGTATCGCGCGAGGAGCTGACAGGCATCATGGTGACGCGCGCGTTCAGCGCGGAGAAGCATGAGGAGGAGCGCTTCGAGCAGGCGAACCTTGACCTGACGAAGACTAACCTGTTTGTGAACCGCTGCATGACTTTTATGATGCCGGTCATGATGCTGATTATGAACGGCGTGTCCGTGCTGATCGTTTACAATGGCGCGCACGCGATCGACGGCGGCACGATGCAGGTCGGTGATATGATGGCGTTTATCCAGTATTCGATGCAGATCATCATGTCATTCCTGATGATCGCGATGCTGTCCGTCATCATTCCGAGGGCAAATGTCTCGGCGAACCGTATTCATGAGGTCCTGGGCACGGAGCCGACGATCCGCGATCCAAAGCAGCCGAAGACGCCGGATAATAAGGTAAAGGGTGTCGTTGAGTTCGACCATGTGTCGTTCGCTTATCCGGACGCCGGGGAAAAGGTGCTCGAGGATATCTCTTTCCGGGCGGAAAAGGGCCAGACCGTTGCATTTATCGGGAGTACGGGAAGCGGCAAGAGTACGCTCGTAAATCTGATCCCCCGCTTCTTTGACGTGACGGAGGGCGCGGTGCGCATTGACGGTGTGGACGTCCGTGAAATGTCGAAAAAGGATCTGTGCAACCGTCTCGGCTACGTGCCGCAAAAGAGCGTGCTGTTCTCCGGGACGATCGATTCGAATATCCGTTACGGCAGGCCGGAGGCGACGGAGGCCGAGGTAAGACAGGCTGCCGCGATCGCACAGGCGTCTGATTTTATCGAGGCGAAGGAGGAGCAGTACGGCTCACCCATTGCGCAGGGCGGCACGAATGTGTCCGGCGGACAGAAGCAGAGGCTTTCGATCGCGAGGGCGGTCGCGAAGAAGCCGGAGATCCTGATTTTTGACGACAGCTTCTCAGCGCTCGATTACAAGACGGACGTAGCTCTGCGCCGTGCGCTGAAGGAGGAGACGAAGGACATTACGACACTGATCGTTGCGCAGCGCATCAGCACGATCCTTCACGCCGACCAGATCGTTGTGCTTGACGAGGGCCGGGTTGCGGGGATCGGAACGCATCAGGAGCTGATGAAGAGCTGCGAGGTATACAGGCAGATTGCGACATCCCAGTTGTCAGAGGAGGAGTTGGCAGGATGAGTGAGACAAGGAGGCCGGGAAGGCCGATGGGCCACGGGCCGGGCATGCGTTCCGGCGAGCGGGCGAAGGATTTTGGCGGCAGCATGAAAAAGATTTTCCGATATATGAGTAAATACAAATTCCGTTTTCTGCTGATGCTTGTGTTTGCTGTTTCCAGCACGATCTTCAGCATCGTCGGGCCGAAGATTCTTGGTAAGGCGACGACGGAGCTGTTCAACGGGCTTGTTGCGAAGGTCGGCGGCACAGGCGGGATTAATTTTACAAAAATCACACAGATCCTGCTTGCAGTGATGGCGCTTTACGCGTGCAGCGCATTGTTCTCGTTTATCCAGGGCTTTGTGATGACGGGAATTTCCAACGATGTGACGTACAGTCTGAGGAAAGATATTTCCAAAAAGATTAACCGCCTGCCGCTCAAATATTTTGAGAGCAGGACGACGGGCGAGATCCTGTCGCGCATCACAAACGACGTCGATACGCTGCAGCAGAGCCTGAACCAGAGCATCACGCAGTTGATCACATCGATTACGACGCTCGTCGGTGTGTTTATCATGATGATCAGCATTAACGTGTGGATGACGCTCGCGGCGCTCGTGATTCTGCCTGTTTCGATGGTGATTATCGGAACGGTCATGAAGCGTTCGCAGAAGTACTTCCGGGGCCAGCAGAAGTATCTCGGGGAGGTCAACGGCCAGATCGAGGAGATCTACGGCGGCCACAATGTCGTCAAGGTATTTAATAAGGAAGAAGATGTTGTGGAACAGTTTGAAAAAGTCAATGAAAAGCTGTATAATACAGCTTGGAAGTCCCAGTTTTTCTCGGGCATCATGATGCCGGTTATGCAGTTTGTCGGCAATCTCGGGTACGTGATGGTGGCGATCCTCGGCGGCTTCATGGTGATCCGGAATGCGATCGAGGTAGGCGATATCCAGTCGTTCTTCCAATATATCCGCAATTTCACGCAGCCGATCCAGCAGATTGCGCAGGTCACGAATATGCTGCAGTCGACAGCGGCGGCATCGGAGCGCGTATTTGAATTTCTGGAGGAGCCGGAGGAGGATCAGACCGTGGAGCACCCGGTCGACATCACGAATCTGCGCGGCAACGTGCAGTTTGACCATGTGCAGTTCGGCTATGATCCGGAGAGAATCATTATCCACGATTTCTCGGCGGATGTGAAGGACGGCCAGAAGATTGCGATTGTCGGCCCGACGGGTGCGGGCAAGACAACGATGGTCAAGCTGCTGATGCGCTTCTACGACGTCAATTCCGGCAGCATCCGGATCGACGGACACGACGTCCGCGAGTTCAACCGCAGCAGCCTTCGGGAGATGTTCGGCATGGTGCTGCAGGATACGTGGCTGTTCTCCGGCACGATCATGGAGAATATCCGCTACGGGCGGCTGGATGCGACGGACGAGGAGGTCATCGCCGCGGCGAAGGCGGCGCATGTGCACAAGTTCATCATGCAGCAGCCGGGCGGCTACCAGATGGTGCTCAACGAGGAGACGAGCAATATTTCACAGGGACAGAAACAGCTTCTGACGATTGCAAGGGCGATCCTTGCGGATAACAGGCTGCTGATTCTCGATGAGGCGACGTCGTCGGTCGATACGAGGACAGAGACGCGGATTCAGAAAGCAATGGATACGCTGATGCAGGGCCGCACGAGCTTTATTATCGCGCACCGCCTCTCGACAATCCGCGACGCGGACCTGATTCTCGTCATGAAGGACGGCGACATCATCGAGCAGGGCAGTCACGAGGAACTGATGGCGGAAGGCGGATTTTATGCCGGACTTTATAACAGCCAGTTTGAGAAGACGGAGGCGCAGTTAGCGTAAAGGAAAAGATATTCCGGCTATAAGGGAGGATTTTCTATGAAGTACCATATCATTGCGATTGAGAGAGAGTATGCGTCGGGCGGCAACGAAATCGGTGAGCGGACGGCCGCGCGCCTCGGCATCCCGTGCTACGGGCAGGAGGTCTTAAACCGCGCTGCCGAGAAGATGCACACGGTGCCGGAGCGGCTGCTCCATCTGGAGGAGACGACTTCGAACAGCTTCCTCTATTCAGTCGGTATGGCTGTCAAGGTGGCGACCGGGGAGCGCGACGGGCTCTCTGAGGAGGGAGCGCTGTACGTGACGGAGGAGCAGGTGATTCAGGATATGGCTTTGCAGGGACCGTGCGTAATCGTGGGACGCTGCGCCGGATGGATTCTGCGGGAACGTCACGACGTCCTGCGCGTCTTTATCCACGCTGACCATGATTATCGCCGCCGTCGTGCGGTAGAAGCGTATGAGGTTCCGGAGAAAAACGTCGACAATACACTTAAGAAATTCGACCGCCGCCGTGCGAACTTTTACCGTGCTAATACGGGAATGAGCTGGGACAACAAGAAGGGATATCACCTCGTCCTTGACAGCTCGGCGATCGGGATTGAGGAGTGCGTGAATGTGATTTGCCGGTTGGTGGAATAAGCCCGCAGGTTTTGTATGGATGGCCGGCGGGGTAGATTCAGAAGTCCTGTATGGGATAGATGGCGGAATAGATGCGGGAACCCTGTATAGATGGTCGGCGGAGTAGATTCCGAACTCATGTACGGGAGCGGACGGCAGCGTTGTATATAGTGTTGATTTGGAAAAGGAGACCACTATGTTTGGAGATCTGACTTTACAGATGATATTTGTACTTGTGTTTGGCGTAGCGGTTTTTGTGCTCGGTACTGCGAGCCTGCGGAATTATCTGCGGCTGCGCCGTCCGGGGGCGCTGCCGTCGGGCCGCGTCGTGAATGTGAACCACATTGAGAAACGGAATGATCAGGGATATCTGATCCAGTATTACTATGAGCTTGCGGTCCAGTACACGGAGGGCGGCAGGGGTGTTACGAAAAAGATTAAGAGTACGCGCGAGTACCAGAAGGGCGATCAGGTCCGAATCGGGCAGAATGGCCGTGAGCCGGTTGTCTGGGACGAGGACAGGTCTCTCTCGCCGGTCGCTTCGTGCTGTATTATCCTTGCGGGCATCGGACTCGTGCTCATGCCGTACGCGCAGCAGCGCAGCGAGCAGGAAGCTTCGCTGATTCTTGCCCTGCTGCTGATTCTGGCTGGCGGCTGCCTGACCGCGACATTTTTAAAAGACAGGAGACGGTCGCTTACGGCAGTGCAGGGTGAGATTGTAGATCTTCTCTACTACAAAACTGCCGAGGGCAAGCGCTTTACGAAGGCGGTCGAGACGTATTATCCGATCATCCGCTGCGCAGTAGACGGCAAGGAGCGGAGCTTCCGCAGCAAATGCAATTCCAGCCGCGCGTCAGCGTATCCGAAGGGCAAAACGGTCACACTTTATTGCGACGCGACAACCGGAGAGATCGTCGAGAAGCGCGCCGGAGCGGGATATGTGATCGGAGCGGCGGCGTGCTGGGCGCTGGCGGTGATCGGGATTGTGAGTTTGCTGGTGTGACAGTGTTGTGGAGGAGAAACATGATATTATACCATGCAAGTAAAGAGAGTGTTCCATTCCCGGAGATCAGAAAAGCGAAGTATACAAAAGATTTTTCATGGGGCTTTTACTGCACCAATAACCTGGAACAGGCAGTGCGCTGGGCGAATCGCGGAGCAGGAGAACCTGTGGTAAACTATTATAAATATGTTTCGGATGACAGATTGAATGTGCTGAAATTTTCTGAGATGACAGACGAGTGGTTAGATTTCATCGCAAAATGCCGGAAAGGAGAAACACATTCTTATGATATCGTAGAAGGACCTATGGCAAATGATACAGTCTGGAATTATGTAAATGATTATCTGACAGGAAGAATTACACGCAGACAATTCTGGGTATTGGCGGAGTTTAAATATCCGACGCATCAGATTAGTTTCCATACATTGTCAGCTTTGAATTGCCTGATATATGAAGGGAGTGAGGTAATTTATGACGGAAAAAGAAAGAAATGATTATTTCTATGTTTGCTCCCTGATTGAATATATCGGACGGAAGACAACAAATAAAAGAGGATGTATAGTGCATGCTTTAGGTGAGGAAGGGTTGGAAAAACAATTGTATGATGCGGAAATGAACCATTGCCTCAGCTTTGAACAGGTTAGTGATGAAGTGATTTCGCAATATAAGATTGTTCCGGGAAGTTTTGACACAATAACAGATTGTAAATATACAGTGCCCGGGTACATGGATATTGGCAAACTGTACAGTATTATGATTGAGGATTGCGCAACCCCCGGGGATGAATTGAAAGAACTGATGAACATATTTACCTCGTTTATCAGTGATGAAATTTCAAACTTTCAGACGGATTTGTATTATCAGTCACCCAGTTATCTTGAATGCTCTTACAGGGCAGGATATTTGTTGGAATAAGGAATTTCTTGCCAGAACATTAAGTGATATACTTCTGAAATAATTAAGAATAATCTTTGTTGTGCGGGCGTCCTGCCTGTGTTAAGATGATGGCATAGTTCATTCCCCTGTTGCGGATTATCAGTTTTGTACGGTAAGCGGCTGATAATTTCGGCGAGCAGTGCGCCAGGCATCCATGTTTGCACGGATATTCGGTGGCTGCCGCGGGGATTTGATTCCTGCGCAGACGGAGAGGACGATATTTTCTGAGGAGAATACAGGAGGGCTTTTATGGGAAGGAATAGCAATATTATGAAGAAGGCGGCTGCTCTGGCGCTGACGGCGGCGATGCTTGCGCAGGGTACGGCATTTGCAGCGGAACCGGCTGAAGAGCTGGAGGACATTCTGGAGAGACAGGAGGAGCTTTCACAGGAGTCATTGCTTGCGCAGCAGCTTGGTCTGGACGAACTTGATGATGCGATGGAGATGAACGGTTGGCAGTTTTCGATTAAAAGCGGACTGACGGACGGTACTCTGGAGACGCTCGATATGGAGGGCGTAGTCCCGGCGGACGGGTATGCCGGGATTTCGTTCCAGGTGGATCCGAAGCTGAAGAAGTGGCTGTTTCAGGTGAACACGGGGGCGGAGGAGCCGTTTGTGGATTTCGAGCTTTACGGAGACATGCAGCAGCTTGCCCTGTCGATCCCGCAGCTTTACAGCGGCGCAGTCGGACTTCTGGCCGGGAATCTGAGGGAGCAGTATCAGAGCTCGGAGCTTAGCCGGATCCTTGACGGAAGTATAAGCAGCGAGGATGCCCCGGATATCGATATGCAGTTCTATCCGGACGACGATGTTGCAGAATGGGCTTCGAATCCGTTCTCACAGCTTCAGGAGCAGATCGAGGAGAAAGCGGAGCAGATTGCAGAAACATTGCAGGTCGAGAAGACGGAATCCGACGGCGATACAGTCTATGCGGCGCATGTGCAGACGGCGGATATCATGGAGATTTACTCGATGGTGCTGAACGGGTACGTGGATCTTCTGACGGATCCGGCGTTGTCATCGGTTGTTGTTATGAGCGGAGATGTACAGGAGCTCAGAGATTCTGTCGACCAGGTGCTTGATGTGATGGAAGCGGTGCTCGGAGATGAGCTTGTCATGAATTTCCATGTACAGGACGGGCTGGTGGCGAGCATCGACTATGACCTGTACATTGATTCGGCTGCGATTGAGGAGGCCGCGAAGCTGAACGCGGAGAACACTGAGATTCAGTCGCAGGTGACAGCGGATTATAACGTGGAGGCTGACGGCGGGGACGCAGACGGGATTCAGATCGAGGATGCGGACGGACTTGAGATAGCAGATACAAATGAGATTCAGATTGAGGATATAGACGGACTTGAGATCGAGGATACGGACGGGATTCAGATCGAGGACGCAGATGGACTTGAGATTGAAGGTGCGGACGAAATTTCAGAGGATGGCTTTGATGTTGAGCTCATGACAGAAGTCTTTGAGGGGACGGTAAATGAGGCAGGCGAGGTCACGGACATAGAGCAGGAGGCTGAGAGTTTCCCGGGTTACTTCCATTATGAAGTCGTATTTGTTGATCCGGCAAATCCAGACGCAGGTATGGATTTCAATATGACGGCTACGGACGGAACCAGTGAGCTTGCAAAAATGGCGATCATAGTGCGCAATACGAGGACTGAGACGAAGTCCGAGACGACGGTTGATCTGGAGATGACCGGCGAGGGCGAGACAGTATATTCCGGCACAATCTACACGGGCAGCTTTGACGCGGAGACAGGCGATCTGAATATGTCCTTTGGCATAACGGATCCGAAGTCAGGCGAGAAGGTTTCGTTTGACCTTGACGGTACGTTCACGCAGATCGATCCGGGCAGGGGCTTCACATTCGTGGCTGACAACCTTGGCATCACGGCTGACGGCGAGTCCATTGGGCTGACAAGTGAGCTGAGTGTGAGCGCAGATCCGGGCGTTATTGATGCTCCGGCAGAAGTTCTGCAGCTTTTCCAGGCGGATCAGGAAGCATTGGTTAATCTGGTGAATGAGATTTCGATGAATGCGCAGTCGCTGATGGGTTCCATGATGGGCTCCGGCAGCGGGCAGGTTGATTCTGCGTATGATGGCGGCGTTGAGGAGATTCCGGCTGAGACGGAGCTGTCGGATGGAGCGGCTTTATAAGAAGTTAAAAATGCAGTTACAGTTTGGCACTGCCTGAATGATATCAAAATGTGCGGTGCGCATTAATTGAATTTGCAACATAGTAGAAAGCTTCTGCAGGATGCAGGTATTGTCATCCCGCGGAAGCTTTTGTTTTATAAGGTATGCTCAGCCTCCGAATTTGCGACTCTCGTCTGCGAGACGGTTCAGGAGGTCGTCAAACGAGGTCGTGTCGGGTTGCGGCGCTGATTCGGCAGGAACGGAGGAGCTGCCGTTGTCAGGGAAACTGCTGCCGGTTCCGTCCGTGCCGCCTGTCAGATCAATATTGCTGATTGAGCTGCCGCTGTCAGAAAAACTGCTGTCATTTCCGTCTGTGCCGCTGCCGGAAGGATCCGTTGTGCCGGGGGTGATACCACCGGAAGGGTTGGCAGCACCGGGTGAGTTGCTGCTGCCGCCGGAGGGGACAGTGTTGCCGGGCGGGCTGCTGTCGGGTGTGTTATTGTTACCGGGTGAACTGTCATTGTCGGGCGTGGTGGTGTTACCGGGTGAGCTGCCATTGCCAGGTGTATTGCTGTTACCGGGGACGTTGCCGCTGCCGGGCGCGCCGTTGTTGTCGGGCGTATTGCCGTTGCCGGGGATCCCGCCGCTCTCCGGTTCTGTGTCGGTTTCTGATTCAGATTCGGATTCGGTCAGAAGCTGGTCAAGGATATCCTGATAGATAATGATCGGCTCCGTCTCGGGAACGGGCTCATGCAGCATACATTCCTCCGTAGGCTCTGTCCCTGCCGCAAAGTATTCTTCATACGTGTCGGGACATGCGTCATCAACGGCGCGCAGATTCGATTCTTTGCAGAGCGTGATCTGTACGACGTCATCCGGGACAGGGAAGTCTGCGGGTGGCAGGCCATTGTGAATGCGGTTCATGACGGCGGACCACAGGATTCGGTTGTAGGTGTGGTACGTGGAGCCGTCCGGCAGCTCCTGATTGTTGTCATAGCCGCCCCAGACGCAGCAGGTGTAGTACGGTGTATAACCGACGAACCAGATGTCCTTGTAGCTCGAGGTGGTTCCGGTTTTGCCTGCGACGGGCTGTCCGGCCGCCGAAATTGCGCCGTATGCAGTGCCTGACGGATCGGATACGACGCTGCGCATCGCGTCAGTCAGGAGGAAAGCAGTGCTTGCCTGAAGGACGCGCGCAGAACCGCCGCTCAAAGTGCCGGATTCCGTTTCCGCTGTGCTTGCGGGCAGAGCTGATTCGGAGCTGCCGGAGAGGATCGCGCGTGAGCTTGCTGGCAGAGCTGTTTCAGAGCTGCCGGAGAGGATCGCTCGTGAGCTTGCTGGCAGAGCTGTTTCAGAACTGCCGGAGAGGATTGCGCGTGAGCTTGCAGGCAGAGCTGTTTCGGAACTGCCGGAGAGGTTCACATGTGAGCTTGCGGGCAGGCTGCTTTTGAAATTGTCAGTCAGGGCGGATGCAGCGGAGTCCGATTCGGAATCCTGCGCCGTGTTATCCAGAATGACGGCCCCGTTCCGGTCGAGTACTTTCGTAAAGAACTTCGGCGTGTTGCGCACGCCCCCGTTTGCGATTGCGGCATACGCATTGCACAGCTCGAGATTCGTGACGCCCTCTGTGATGCCGCCGAGGGCGAGGGGCTGAATCAGGTCGGAGGAGACGCCGTCCGCTGTCTGATACGTCTCATGAAGCGTCGAGATGCCAAGCCTTCTGGCACAGTCCAGACCTGCGCGCGGTGTGATTTCCGTGATGCATTTTACGGCAATGACGTTGATTGAGCGCGTGATTGCCTCGCGCACTGTGACGTCGCCGGAGTAATCCGTGATGTCCCAGTTGCTTACCGGGGTGCCGTCCTCGTATTTGTAAGGTTCATTTTCATAGACCGTCGCGAGTGTCTGGCCGAAGCTGTCAAGCGCCGGTGCATATGCGGTCAGAATTTTGAAGGTGGAACCGGGCTGGCGCGTCGTCTCGGTCGCACGGTTCAGTGTGAGACTCGCGGTTTTTTCGCCGCGGCCCCCGACAATCGCCTGTACATAGCCGGTGTGCTGGTCGATCACGACAAGGGATGCCTGCGGCTGCGGGGAGAGCGTGAGGCGCTCGCCAATCACGGACGCAGAGGGAGTGTCGTCTGAGGCGTCGTCGTTGTCCTCACCGGAATTGTCGGAGTTTTCCTCGTCGTTGCTGTCTTTCCCATCTTTATCCTTATCGGAATCGTCGGAGTCTTTGTTGCCGTTGCTTCCTTCCGCATCGTTATCCTTGCCGGAATCGTCGGAGTCCTCCTCGCTGTTGCTGTTTTTGCCATTTTTATCTTTATCGGAATCGTCAGAGTCCTCATCTCCGCTGCTGTCTTTCCCATTTTTGCCCTTATTGGAATCGACGTCGTCTCCATCCCCGTCCATGCCGGAATCCTCGTCCTCACGTTGAAGCTCTTCCATGATGTGCTCCCGGAATGCGTCGGCATAGCCCTGGGCTTCCTCCGGCGAGCTGCACATCAGATCGAAAGAAGCATTGATCTCCTGACGGATATATCTGCGCAGTGCGTCCGATCCGTAATGTGTCACAAGCCCGTTCCGGTCAGCGACGCTGAGCGCGTAATCGACGCCGTAGAGCGTTCCCTCCGGGAAGTTGGACGGATTCTGAAATTCCTCGTCGCAGATCTGCTGGATCGCCTGATTCTGCGCCGAGAGAATGCGCAGCCCGCCGCTGTAGACGGCGCGGTAAGCCTGATCCGCGGAATATCCCTTTTCATCCGCGAGGCGTTCCATGACCTGATCAATCAGCGCATCCTCATAGTAGGTGTAGGCAGTGTCCTCCTCATAACTCTCATCGAAGGTGCGGATCCTGGCGTAGACGTCGTCGGCGAGCGCCTCCTGCCGTTCGGCAGCGCTGATATAGCCCTGTTGTTCCATGTAGGCGAGCACGGTCTCCGCCCGCCCGCGGTTGGCCTCAGGGTAAACAATCGGATTGAAGCCCGACGGGTTTTGCGGTATCGCGGCCAGTACGGCCGCTTCGGAAAGCTTCAGTTCAGAAACGTCCTTCCCGAAGTAACGGCGCGAGGCGGACTGCACACCGTAGCAGCCTGCGCCGAGATTGATCGTGTTCAGGTAATCTTCGAGAATTTCGTCCTTTGATATCCGGTCCTCGAGCTGCAGTGCAAGATACTGTTCCTGCACCTTGCGCCGGAATCGGTCAAAAAAGGAATTTTCCTGTGTCCACTGGGTAAATACGCTGTTCTTGATAAGCTGCTGCGTGATTGTGCTCGCGCCCTCGGAAAAGGAGCCGCGCAGAATGCCCGTGCAGAATGCGCGCGCAATTCCGCGCAGATCGATTCCTCCGTGCTCGTAAAAGCGTTCGTCCTCGATTGCGATCATGGCTTTTTCCAGAGAATCCGGTATCTGTTCGAGCGTGACAATATCCCGGTTTGATTCCGCAAGCGTCAGCTTCCGCAGATAGTTCCCGTCTGCATCACAGATGTAGGTCGCTGATTCCGCCGGGGAGACGGAGATGGTGTCAATATCCGGGGCCGAGACAATCAGCCACACCACGATCCCGGCGAGCAGCAGCAAAAGTGCGGCGGCAGCGGCTGCCGCCCCGATCAGGATACGCTTCCAGGGGAGTGTGCGCAGCCGGAAGTCCGGCGTGTTGCCATCTGCAGAATTTCGTTCCATGATAAAAGCTCCTTTCCGGGTGAATAGGAATAGTATTTCATGGTTGGAAAAATTTATGCGTTTCAAAAACTTCGCTTGTACTGAACCGCCGCCTCTGTTAAAATAAGAAAAGCAGAGCGGCGTTTTGTACGCTCTGAATATACGTCCGGGAGAAATGGAAATGAAGCAGATGAAAATAGTTTACCGGGGTGGCGAGGGAGAGCTGGTCGAGAAGAAGTCCCGCTTTATCGCGACAGTTGTTCCGGCAGAGAGTGAGGACGAAGCGCTGGAGTTTATTGCAGCGATGAAGAAAAAATACTGGAATGCGACGCACAATTGTTTTGCGTACGTGGTCGGCGAGAACTACGAGCTGCAGAGGTGCAGCGACGACGGCGAGCCGCAGGGGACGGCAGGCAGGCCAATGCTGGATGTGCTGCTCGGCGAGGAGATCCACAATGCGGCGGTGGTCGTGACGCGGTATTTCGGTGGCACGCTGCTCGGGACGGGCGGTCTTGTCCGGGCGTATTCAAAAGCGGTGCAGGAGGGCCTTGCAGGCAGTACGATTATCGAGAAAAAGGTCGGCGCGCTGCTGTCAATCGCGACGGATTACAACGGGATTGGCAAGATTCAATATCTGCTCGGGCAGAGGGGGCTGACGATTGTTGATTCGCAGTACACCGATTCGGTGCTGATTCAGACGCTGGTACCGCAGGAGCAGCTAAAGGAGCTGCGCGAGGCCGTCACGGAGGGAACGAACGGGCGCGCCGGATTCCCGGAGGAGAAGGCCGTATGCTTCGCATTTGTGGATGGCGAGCCGGTATTGTTTGAATAGAAGGCCGTTTGCTTTGCATTTGTGGACGAGAATCCAGTATTATTCGAATAAAAGAAACCGTATATATAGACAGATTAAACGGATGTCATTTGGTTTAGGGAAAAATCAAACAGCAGGAAAATGTTTTTCCTGCGTCCGGCGTAGCAGTAAACTAAATGGCATTACAGGCTGAATTATAACGAATTTTGAGCGGAAATCAAGAGGGGAAGGAATCATGACGGAACAGACAGGCAGCAGAAACAGTGCGTCTCCAATCGGCGTCTTTGACTCGGGAGTCGGAGGGCTGACGGTGGCGCGGGAGATTATGAGGAATCTTCCGAATGAGCATATTGTATATTTTGGAGATACGGCGCGTGTGCCGTACGGAAGCAAATCGAAGGATACGGTGATCCGTTATTCGCAGCAGATTATCCGTTTCCTGCGTACGCAGGATGTAAAGGCGATTGTGATCGCATGCAATACGGCGAGCGCACTGGCGCTGGACGAGGTAGAGCAGGAGCTGGATATTCCGATTATCGGCGTGATTAAGTCGGGAGCCCGTGTGGCGGCCGCGGCGACCTCCAACAAACGGGTTGGCGTGATCGGCACAGAGAGCACCATCAACAGCCATATGTACCATCGTCTGATTCAGGAGCAGGATCCTGAGATTACAGTTTACGGCAAGGCATGCCCGCTGTTTGTACCGCTTGTGGAGGAAGGCTGGCTGAAGGATCCGGTCACAGCCGAGGTCGCGAAGCGTTATCTGGACGAGATTTTGAAAAAGGGGATCGACAGCCTGATTCTTGGCTGCACGCATTACCCGCTGCTGCGCTCCCTGATCGGGGAGATTGCCGGGCCGGATGTGAAGCTTGTGAATCCTGCCTATGAGACGGCGAAGGAGCTGGAGCGGCTGCTCGCGCGGGAGCATCTGGCGAATCCGGGGACCAAAGCCCCGGTGAAGGAGCCGTACCGCTTCTATGTCAGTGATGCGGCTGACAAATTCAGACATTTTGCAAATTCAATCCTGCCATACGATATCGAGACGACTATAAAAATCAACATTGAGGAGTACTGAATTATGACCGAAGATATTCTGATCAGTGTAAAAGGGCTGCATACACTGGAGAGCACCGAGGAGGAAGAAATCGAAGTATTTTCCGCGGGGAAATATTATTTCCGGGATGGCAGGCACTATATCTTTTACGATGAGACGGTGGAAGACAGCGGCGAAGTAGTAAAGAACAGGATAACGCTGCGCGACGGCTTCATGGAGGTACAGAAAAAGGGCCCGATGAATGCCAAAATGATTTTCGAGCAGGATCACAAGAATACGAGCTGGTACGATACGCCGTTCGGCAATCTGCTTGCCGGGATCGAGGTGACAGCAATGCAGGTCACGCAGCAGGAGGATCTGCTCGAGGTGAGCGTTGATTACGTGCTCGAGGTCAACTACGAGCGGATCGCCGACTGCCGCATCCGCATCCGTGTGATGTCAAAGGACAGCGGGCTGTTCAGGCTGCGGTGAACATATTTGTGTGACATAAAGCAGCGCCGGATCATTCGAATCCGGCGCTGCTGTGATTTTATTTCTCTTTTTTTGTAACCTTGTCTTTCATTCTTGCGAAGAAGCCCTTTTTCTTCTTGGGTGCCTGCTCGAGCGGACCGCGTACGCCCTTGACTTCTGTTATGTAGATGCCGCTGACGACGGCTTTGACTTCGCGCTTGACCGGGATCGAATCGAAGATCGCGGCGTCGCTGACGAGTGTCATGATCCTTGGGCCGACCTTGGCCTTGACGATCGGCAGCTTGGAACGGCGCATGAGCTTCGGCGTCTGGTCGATCACCATCTGCGGCAGCCCGGATTCCTTGATCGGCAGTTTCTTTTTATCGATAATCAGCATGGAAACGGTCTGCTTGGCAGCTTCCATCTGCTCCTGCTGTACAGCCTGCTTCTTCTGCAGCCGCCGGCCCAGGAAGTAGAGCACGACAAGCGCGATGATAAGAATGACCAGTATGACAAGTAAAACATTTGCTACGGTTGACATAAGTACCTCCACACGTTCAGATTTTCCTATTCATTCTATCATCGTTTGGAAGAAAGTGCAATAATTCTTTACTTTTTATTAAAATTGTTTTTTGTGGTGCCAAATGAAAAATCGTGTGTTATACTTTACAGGACGGTCTGATTTTGATAAGGATAGATGGATATCAGTCAATTGAAATGGAATAAGAAAGGACGGACAATATGAGACGAAAGAATTTATTTACAGCGCTGATGTGTACAGTATGCCTGACGGCGGCGACGATCGCTCCGGCAACAGTTTTTGCGGAGGAGCAGACGGAGGCAGTCACGGCGGCAGCGGACGGGGCAGACGCAGCGGACAACGGAGCAGATGCGGCAGACGATGGAGCGGATGCGGCAGCAGACGGTGCAGATGACAGCGCAGACGACGCGGCGGACGACGGAGCAGATGCAGCAGACGATGGAGCAGACGCAGCGGATGACGCTGCCGGAGACACAGAGACGGAAGAAGCAGATGCAGAGGACGGCGAGGAGGCAGTAGCGCCTGCAAAGCGTCCCGACTACAAGGCGCTGGATTACGTCGTACTTGGAGAGTACAAGGGGCTGACGGTTGTGCCGCCGTCCACAGAGGCGACGGAAGAGGAGGTCGACAGTGAGATCCGCCTCAATATCCAGCTTGCGGGCGCGCTCGAGACGGTTGAGGGCGGCACGGTGCAGGACGGTGATACGGTCAATATTGACTATGAGGGCAAGAAGGACGGCGAGGCGTTCGACGGAGGTACGGCGAAGGGCTATGATCTGGAGATTGGATCGCATTCGTTTATCGATGGCTTTGAGGCTGGCCTGGTCGGTGTGAATGCAGGCGAGACGGTGGATCTGCCGCTGAGCTTCCCGGAGAATTATTTCAGCGAGGAGCTGGCGGGGCAGGAGGTCGTGTTCACGGTGACGGTTAATGAGATCAAGCGTGCGCCGGAGCTGAGCGACGAGCTGGCCAGCAAAATTACGGACGGGGAGTACGCGGATGTTGCATCTTACCGCGCGCATGTCCGTGAGGAGCTCGAAAAGACAAAAGAGACGGAGCGCTCGAACCAGATCAAGTCAGATCTGCTGACACAGATTGCGAATACGTCCGGGATTACGGACTATCCGCAGGAGATGGTGGATTACGGCGCTGCGAATATGAAGTCCTATTACCAGCAGCAGGCCGAGGCGTATTCGATGGAATTTGCGGATTTCCTGGACAGTCTTCTCGGTATCACGGAGGAGGAGTTTGACGAGCAGGTCGAGATGGCGATCAAGCAGAATATGCAGCAGGAGCTCTATCTCAAGGCGATTGCTGAGACAGAGGGCATCGAGCTGACGGATGAGGAGTACACAGGCGGCTGCGAGACGCTTGCAGCGGATTATAATTATGATTCGGCGGACGAGTTCGTAGCTGCGTACGGCGAGGATACGATCCGCGTCAGCCTGCTGCAGGAGAAGGTGCTTGATTTCCTGGTGGACAATGCGGTCATTCAGGAGGAGTCCGAGTCGGAGAGCGAGACAGGGACGACAGAGGCCGTGACGGAGTGACGGAACGGTCCTCGCTGAACGGATGATTCCGTAATTGCCTGGCAGGGGAATTGCCCGGCAGAATAAGTTTTTGACGGTGGCGCATATCCTGTGCGCCATGATAACAGGCGGAACCCGCAATGCGTGTCCCGCCTCGTTTGCAGAAAGGGAGTGCACAGCAACATGAAGAAGGTTGGGATGATTCTTGAGGGCGGCGGGCAGCGCGGGATCTTTACGAGCGGCGTGCTTGACTACCTCATGGGGCAGAAGCTGCAGGTGCCGTATGTGATCGGCGTCTCGGCGGGAGCCTGCAATGCGGTCGACTATGTGTCCGGCCAGATTCTCCGGACGAAGGAGTGTATGCTGGATGCGCAGCTTGACTATGAGCTTTACGGTATGCGCACGATGCTTCGGACGCGGTATTTCATGAATATGGATCTGATCTTTGACCAGTTCCCGAACCACGATTATCCGTTTGATTACCGTGCGTATGTGAAGTCCCCGATACGCTGTCTGCTCGCGACGACGAACTGCGTGACCGGCAGGGCTGAGTTCATTGAGGAGTATCGCGATATGAACAGGATGATGGCGGCGTGCCGCGCTTCGTCGAGCCTGCCGTTTGTTTCGCCGGTCGTGAAGGTCGACGGTGTGCCGATGATGGACGGCGGGATCGCAGATTCCGTGCCGGTGCGCAAGGCGATCAGCGACGGCTTTGATTACAATATCGTGATTCTGACGAGGCGGCGCGGCTACTACAAGAGTGAGGAGGGCGGCGCGGCGGTGATGCGTCTGGCGCGTCTCCATTACAGACGCTACCCGATGCTGGCGCGCGCGCTGATGCAGCGCAACCACAATTACAACCGCACGATGGACCTGATCGAGCGGCTGGAGCAGCAGGGGCGCGTATTTGTGATCCGCCCGGAACGTCCGTGCGTGGGCAGGACGGAGCGAGACCTTGAGAAGCTGGAGGATTTCTACTGGCATGGCTACGAGCGTGGCGAGGAGCTGTACCCGGCGCTGCGGGAGTGGCTGGAGAAGCGGGAGGAGTGCGTGAGCCGGAAGCGACTGCTGCGGTAGAAACAGAAGCATGCGCGAGCCGGAAGCGACTGCTGCGGTAGAAATGGAAGGAATATGTATCAATCGAGCAGGGAAGGTTTCACCTGCTCGTCGCGCCGGGCGTCCGTCAGCTATGCTGACAAGCTTCCTATGGACGCCCGTGTGCATAAAAAGGGCGGCGGCTGAAAAATCAGCCGCCGCCTGTTCGCTATATGTTGGCATATCCAGTATTGCCGCACATGCCAGTATAAATTATCTTATTCCGCCGCGTACAGCTCCGCCACATTCTTCTGTGTCAGTACGCCGCTGTATACCATCACGTCGTCGAAACGTGCATTCTGGCAGTCCTCGTCGCCCCAGATGTAGCCGCTGCCGACCATGACATCCTTCGTCTGCGAAATGCCAGTCTTGTTCTTCTTGAAGCAGTCCGCGATGTCCTTGGACTCTTCGCCGACGAGCTCGCCGTTCAGGTACACCTTGATACCGTAAGGATCTACCGTGTAAACAACGTGCTGCCAGACGCCGCGCTCGCCGTTTGTGGTCAGAAGCGCGCCCTGCACGTCGCTGTAGGCGTTCGCGTTGATGCGGGCGATCAGGTTCGCTCCGATTCTTGTGAGCGGGTAAGCCGCTGCCGCGTCAGCCTCGAACAGTGCGCTGTGCTCGAAGGTCTCCTCGCCGATGTTCACCCACATTGCTACGGAATATCCCGCTGTTGAGACGGAGGAAAGCGTATCCTCCGGCAGACGCAGGTAATTCACGCCCTGTGCGCCCGGCTCATTTTTGACTTCCAGTACGTTGCCGCGTGTCTCGTCGCTTACGACTGCGGCAGCTCCTGTCAGGACAGCGTCCTCGGCGAGAGCGGAACCGTCGACCGCCGCGACCGCCGTATCGGTAACGGATTCAAAGTCGTAGCCGCAGATCAGGGAAGCCTTACCGCGCACCGTTACCTTCCAGCTCTCGGAAACGGTCTCCGCGCCGCAGGTGATTTCGGCGGTCAGCTTGACGCGCTGATCCTCCTCGAGGTCGGCGATCGTGCCATCTGTTGCGAGAATCGATTCGTCCGTGGAGCTCCACACGACGTCAGCGCCCATGATGGAGGTCGGGAGCTCGAGATTCTCTGCCGTGGCCTTCGGGATCAACTGGCCGATCGCAACCGCCGCCATGCCGGCCGTCATTGCGTCGTCCTCCGGATCCACCATGCTGCCCCAGATGCAGGTGTTGTCGCTGCCGATTGCCGAGAAGGTCATGACCGCGTCGGGATCGGTGTTTTCCTTGTGCTGACGGAAGAAGAAGCCCTTGTAAATAGTCCCGTCATTCATTTCAAATGTCACATAATCATAGCCTTTGCCGGAA
>Ga0129308_1001073_pt1 | contig 31826 bp, 21 predicted proteins | sample L827metagenome_FD_94440 | JGI IMG/M metagenome (GOLD analysis project Ga0129308, IMG submission 94440) | Ring-tailed lemur group fecal microbial communities from Wisconsin, USA - L827 metagenome | ecosystem: Host-associated > Mammals > Digestive system > Large intestine > Fecal | place: USA...
AGCAAAGATCTTAATATCGATGCCTATACCTCCGGAGGCCTTGACGGACACGGACGCCTGCACGGTAAATTCAAAGGCAGTCTGTATACCGTCAGCCTTGATCTGAAGTTCCTCAAGCATCTCCTCGTCCATCTCGTAAAGATGCATCTCAACACCCAGCCCCACTCCGATCTCGATACCGTAATAGACCGGGATAAAGACCAGCAGGGTAGAACCGCTCCATTCAAATGTGTAGCTGCCTTCCACTGTCAGACCGCCGCCGGTAAAGCGCATTTTCCATTCGCCCTCCGGAGCGTCCCAATAGAATTTTCCCTCCACGTATCCGCCTATGCTCAGATCCAGCTGGTCCGCTCCGCCTTCAGCCTCGCCCTTGGGATTGTGGATACTGTTCTTCGCATCCTCCTTCGCTTTCTTAAAATCGTAGCTTTCCTTGTCGTAGAGTTCCGAGCCTTTATTCGCGCCGATGACCCCTATAAACTCGCCCTCCAGAGGATTTTCTCCAAAACTCATGAGAAAGCTGACAGGCAGGTCCACCGGCAGCTCCATATCCACGCCCTGATCGCCCACCACGTTGGAATCGAAATTCCCGGTGGACAGACTGCCCACAAAGGGGATCTTCATATTTGAAAAATCCGCAGCCTTGACTCCGATGGCGTTGCACAGAGGATTTGTCATAGGTTCCAGAGATACGATCTCGCCGTCCTTATAGTAGACCATCATGTAATGATTGGTGGTATATTGTTCGATCACCGTGCCGTCCACATGAAATACGATATCGTAGACTGTGTTTACCATATTGTCGTGATGGATCACGTCCAGTTTCACATGATCAGCCGGTACTTGTTTGTCCCACTGGGGAAATTCCGTCCAATCTGCGTTGGGCGCTGTAAAATCATCGCTGTCAACGCCCTTCTTCTGCATGAAGATCCGGACCTCATCGTAAGCGTCAGGCTCGCCGATCATGCGGTAGACCAGATACATTTCCGGCGCCAGGGTCACCAGAGAAAGCGTGGTGGTAGTAGCGGTGATATCCTTGCGCGATACACTGTTCCGCCCGTTTTTCAGGTACGTGGCCTGCTGGTTTACCGCCGCCCGGCCCTGGCTGTACTGGAGGTACACTACAGACTCGTCGGATCTGATGTTGTTCTCTCCTGCGATGTCCCCCTGTATGTCCACATAGGCCGGCAGCAGCCCGGACTCCCCGGGAAGCAGTTCAAACCGGAAGGATAGATCGTCCCCGGGCTGAATGTCCCCGAACAGCGTGGCGTCAAAGGATGGCCTGAACTTTCCGCCTGTTACGGTGATCGTCTGAGTATCTGCGCATTTCTCCAACAGCGCTCCGTTTTTAAATACATTGATATTAGCAGTCAGCCCGCCGTTATAGAGTGATCCCGACGGCTTGTAAAGCGTCAGAGTCACATCGGTCACCGCACGCATTTTCGCTTTGTTTGAGGGATAGAGAGCGCCCGTCAGCGCGTCACTCTCCCCGGAATACAAAGTTTCATTGAATACGGTCCCCAGATAACGCACGCCCTCCACGGTAGCAGCACATTTCACATCTCCGGCGATTCCGCTCTCCTCATAGATGGATATCCGCCCCTCCCGGTTAGTGATCGTCTTTTTCTCATCTCCCGCACCATTTGTGTAAGTCAGTTCCGCGGGGGCATTCGGGAGCACCGTGAGAAAATATAACTTATCCTTCAGCGTCTCCACTGTTACCTCAAAGGTCTTTTGCATTCCGGTCTTCAGATGGGTCACCTTGATGACCGCAGTTCCCGTTCCACGACCCGCCAGAAGGATCTCTTCCTCAGTTCCGAAGGAGTTTGCGATCAGAGCGGCCGTATCGCGCCACGCGCCGCCCACATTTGCCGCCGCGGCCACCACGGACGGATCGGAGCTCTCCCAGGAAAAGCGGTCATCCGCACCCCAGGCAGTACCGTCGTCTACGCTGACCGGAGCGGTCAGGCAGATCTTCTGTCCCAGCTGCAAACGCTCTTCCGAGCTCATTTGTCCCAGTGCTTTATTATTCAGCTCAAGGCGTGACACCGCGTTACCCGCTGCGTCCTCCACTGCAAGCCCGTCGGCGTTGTACACCTCAAGGGTTAACGTGTCGGCTGCGGCCGTCTCCCCGGGGTTTTTCGCGGAGACCGACACGGTATACACGTCTTTTGCCCGCCCCTGCGCCACCTTGGCAAGATCCAGCGTAAACTGTCCGCCGGCCACCGTCTGATTGCTCAGCTCCTGATCATTTTTGCTCACGGAGACGGTCTGCGTCCCGGAAGCCAGCAGATTATCAGTCTCCCAGCGGACCACCGCGCGGTCCTCCGTATCCGTGAGCACGGTCCGGGTATTTTTGATGCGCACCGCCGCAGGCTTGGCCCGGATCACCACGTCCACCGTACCCGATATCGTCGCCCCCGGCTCCGCCGCATACTCGTTGTCCGCCGTGATCTCAGCCGTATAATTAGGCACGAAACCGCCTGATACTTCATCGTAAGCCGAGACTTCCGTGAGCTTCTCCGCCGCTGCCGCCGCGGGAATTTCCGCTCTCAGAGCTCCCTGAACCGTTGTCTCATAGAGGATCACATCCGGCGCGTCATTTTTATAGAGTTTGACCTTATAGATCTTCTCCGGCGTATTGATGGAACAGCGCCAGTTTACGTACAGCGGCGATTCCAAGATCGCCTGGGCTGTCTTGATGGTCTTTGGCACAGAGATCCGCGGATTGTCAGTATCCGGCTTCACTGCAAAGGTAAACTCTCGTTTCAGGTGTGCTCCCGGCGTCAATCCACCCCGGGAGACTGCGTCGTACTCCCCTGAGATACAGCTTATGGTCACGATGCCTTCGGTGATGGCGACGATGGTACCCTCTTCGTCCACGGCAGCCACCGCTTCGTCGCTGCTCTCCCAGCGCACGTCGCCGTAAGAAGTGCCCGCAGGCGTAGTGACAGCTGTGAGCTTCGTGTCTTCATCCGCTCCCAGATAGATGATCCCATCCGGATATGCCGGATCAGTCACCGTCTGCGGCAGACCAGTGACCTGGATTTCCCTCACAGGGATGATCCCTTTTGCCACAACGTTCTGAAAGGTCGTCTCCCCCGGCCTGTAGACACTTTTGTCCCCCAGATAGACCTGGACCTGATACGATACCTCATCGTATGTATCATTGACCGGTACGTTCACTTCTGCAGCGGCCTCCGTATCCGACGTCGCCCGGGTGACCGGAAAAAACGTAGCTCCGCCGTCCAGCGTTACCCGCAGTCCGTCGTTGGCAATGGACTGCAGGCGGATTCCGCTGAGTGTCACAGTGATCCGGTTTTCCCCGCGATTGTTCCCGATCTCTCTGGCGCTTACGTCAATACTTGTAATTTCAGGCTCCTGAGTGGAAAGGTCAAGGTCCATGTGCGCGGATAAGCCGCTGTTTTGTACCGGATTGCCCGCCACATCGGAGATCTTGATCCCAGTCACCTCGACCTGGGTATCGCCCTCCGCCACCGGATACAGGAATTCCACCGTCTTCGTCCTGGTCCCCACCGGTGTCGCCGGACTGAGATTTTTCCCGTTGACGGTCAGATGATCGCCGGAACGCACCGCTATGTATTCGTCAAAGGTTACCACCAGCGGCACGCTCTCCCCTGCCAGAAACGGTTTCTGCCGGTCTACCGTCGGTATGGATGCATTAGGTCCGGTCAAGTCCGCGATAGCCATGTATGGGGTGCGGAACCAGGCGTCAAGGTGTTCCCACGCCACATTATGCTCACCGTCGTAACGTCCCCACATTTTGTAGGTCACCGGCGCCCCCGCGTCCCCGGAAGCCAGCTGGTAGCTGCGGTCCACGCTGCCGCCGGACACGCCGAGGAAACAGTCGGCGGGAGATGTGGGACGCTGTTTCCCCGTCTCCGCAGTCCGGCTGGGCACGGCCATGGAAAACATTCCGCATTCAGTGTATAGACCGGTGGCGGTCCCGATCTGAATGCTAAGCGAACCGCCGAGATAGATATCCCCCTTGCGGATCAGATCGGTGATCCCTGGCACAAACGCGTCGTCCAGGGCATGGGTCTGTTTTAGGCCGATATCCTCATATTTTGCTCCGCCGGTGATATAGAAACAGCCGTCCCCCTCATCCATGGTATAGTTTCCATCTGAGTTGCCGTTGACCTGACTCCACATTCCGGTGGTGTATCTCCCGTTTGCATCCAGATAATTCAGGAGGTTTTTATTCTGATAGCTGCTGTCAAAGATCCCCTTTCCGGTATAACGGTTGGCAATGCCTACGGTCACCAGACTATTATCGATCTGCGTACCGTCGGCGCCGAAAAACTGAATATAAAAACTGTGAGTCCCGTCGTAGTCCCGGGAACCGGGCAGAATATTCAGCGGTATGGTCTGCCGGACGATCTCTCCGGAAAAGGTCAGCGTACCGGTCTTCGCCCCGCTGCCGTCCGTTCCCACGGAATAATCCGCGCCGGATCGGGCCGTTCCGTCATAGATCACATAATCGATGGATATCTCATCCTGTTCGAATCGGTCTTCCCCGGTTCTGGTCACGGTCACCGCCTGACTTCCTGAACCAGCGTCAAAGGTGTAATGAGCCGGCACCGTAAGGACATCTCCGCCCGCTGTCCCCGCGTCAAACAGCATGATGTTTTCAGACTGCCCGTTTTCAAGCTGTTTGTTCACAAGCTGTTTTTCTGCCGCCGCCCCGGCCGCCCCGGAACTGGACGCAGTCTGTTCTTCTCTGCCAAAAGTCCCCAGCGCTCCGGGAGTGGGCAAACCCTCTATGGTAAGCTCCGTCTCCGCCACCGGCGCCAGTGTGGCGATGAACCAATCCTCGCTTTCCGGGTCAATGGCGTACTCCGCCCCCGTGGTAGCCAGAAAATAATAGGCTGTGTCCGGCGCCGGATCAAAATCCGTGCGCACCCTGCCGCCTGCCCCTGTCATCTGCCCGTAGTAGGTCCACGCCACAGGTACGTCGTAAGCCGCGCCTTCTCTGTCGTAGGCGTGCAGTGTCTCCGGCAGCAGCTCAAACAATCTGGGAAGCTCGGTCAGCTCCGCAAGATTTTCCACCTGCCGGTACACTGCTTCTCCGTTTACCAAAAAGATGGGAGCCGTGCCGCTGCCTCCATCGCTTCTGCTCATTCCATTATGCACCTCTCCCGCCGTGGCGGCCAGTGCCTCGATGGGCATCATCGCCGCTGCAATACAGACGGACAGTACAATGGCCAACAGCCGGTTCAAGGCCTTTTTCCCGCTCCTATTCACCTGAATTCCTCCTTGCCTTCCAATTCATTGCACACAAAAATTCATGATAATTTTATCTCACCCCGGCCGCACTTCGCAGTAAAACAGCAAAATCCGCCGCTTTTTATGCAAAGTTGTACGGGCCGCAAGAGAGTGCGCAAAAAAAAATAAGCGCGATCTATATCTTGTTCGATGTCGATCGCGCTTTTATAGAAGTCAGAAAGTGCTGCAAATTTCCTATGAACGCTTCTGCCGCTCTGCGTCGGATCATTCTGCAGCCCGACTATTCGCTGCACACCGCAGTCGTACTATTTCTGTGCTGAACGATCCCGCCGCCTCAAGGGTGTGACAGGTCAGCCTGACGCTGCAGCAGCAGTAAGGTACCCTCGAAGCCGCACACCCGTCCAGCTCTCCAAAAGAATAGATCAATATTTTCTTATCATATCGCTGCTTCCCGCTACGCCCGTGCTGTAGAGGAACAACACGTCCTGATCGGAAAACTCTACAAAGTTTCCGATCCTCTCATAGCCCACAAAACGCAGGTCGATGAGCGTCACCTTCGCGTAACCCTCCGCCAGGAAGGGAGCGATACTGCTTCCGAAGGAATCGCGGAATACGATGAGTTCTCTGTCTGTGGCGGACCGCGGGTTCTCAATGGTGATCAGGGGAGAGTTCCCGGAGAGAAATACCTCGTAGGAATCGATGCTGCCCAATTTTGTTTCATTATATATGACCTGATCCTCCGGACCGGCCTGAGTATCCATGTTTTCCACCGTCAGGCTGTCGATGACCGGATCTGAGAAATAGTTCAGCGTATCCGGCCGCAGGTTCAGCGCCGCCTGTCCGTAATACGCGCCATAAAACGGAGCGTAGGAATGCACCTGATACCCGGCCTGTTTCCATGCCTCGACACTGTTGCCAACGGACGCTGCGGGAAAGTCCACCTCGAAGAAAGCGCCGATCCGCTCCAGAACTTGACCCAGTCCCTCCTGCTTCCAATGCAGATCCGTACGGAAATAATCATCTGCGGTGAGCGCCGGAAACAGATCGATATGGCTGAAAAACTCCGGATTCAGTTCGCTTCCCAGAAGTCCCGTCAGCTCGTAATGATCGTAATTTAAATACCCCGCGTCCTTGGCCGCATAAGCGCTTTTATCCGGTATGACTGCGAAGGCCGTGGTGCAATCCTTCAGATACATCTCCGCGATCTCGTTCATCTTCCGGGCCAGACCAATTACGCTCTGTTCGTTCATTGGATAATCCATCTTATAGACCTGATCTCCGATCACGTAGATACCACTGCTGTCCTTCTTTCGGAACAGTTTGAGATCCGCAGCTGCGGAAAGCCCCCGAAAGGCGTCGCGAAAAGCGAACTGGTCCAGCATCCAGGCCTCCGTCTTCTCCTGGGCCTCACCGGAAAAAAGAAATTCCCGATCAAAGGACGGGCGCTGGATCAGGGCGCGCCGCTCCGAATAGGACAGGGCCTGATCCGGTGTGGCGATGTTGATCAGAAACACCGCCGCCAGCGTGGTACAAAACACAGCGGTTACTATTTTTTCTCGCATTTACTCTCCTCTCTTGCGGATCCAGCTGCCTGAAGGCCGTGGACCATTTCCGCTAAAATCGGAAATACAAAAACGGATTGAAGGAAGAATCAACGATATACGCAGTGCAGAGCAGAAGCAGCGCTGTCAACACTACCGGCTCTCCCACCGCAAGAAGCACCTGCGCCGCCCGGCTTTTTCTCCCGGTTTTCGTCTGCAGTTTGGTATCTTCCTTCCCTTTGAGTTCCATGGTATCTTCCGGACCGCCCTCCGTCCTGCCGGCCGCAGTACCTTTCGTTCCATCCTCCGATCCCCCACGCGCCAGACGATCCAGCTTTCCGCAGATCAGCGCCAGAGCCGGAGTGGACGCGAAAACGGAGACCGCCAGCAAAACCGCGTAGCTTTTCAGGTAATAGACTCCATAATCGTTCCAGAGGGGCAGGACCGCGGCGGGATTACCTGTGAGCGTACTTCCTATACCCAGCATTCCTTTGATCCGCACCGGGATCTGAGCCACATCCACCGAATCAAAGATCACGAAACTGACGACCAGGACCAGCAGCGTATAGATCCGATCTGTCACCGCCCATTTTCCCAAAAAGATCCGGAACACAAATTTTTCCAGACACAACAGCACGGCGAAGTATAGACCCCACAGGATAAAATTCCATCCGGCTCCGTGCCAGAAGCCGGTGAGGAACCAGACGACAAACACGTTGAAGATCCAACGCAGCCGGCCTTTCCTGTTGCCGCCCATAGGGATGTACACATAATCCCGGAACCAGCCGCCCAGCGTCATATGCCATCTCTTCCAGAATTCTGTCACGCTTCTGGCGGTGAAAGGATAACGGAAATTTTCCGGAAAGGTAAATCCCATCATTGCGCCCAGGCCGATGGCCATGTCGCTGTAACCCGAAAAGTCGAAATAGATCTGCATCATAAAGCCCAGCGCTCCCAGCCAGTAGAGCAGCACCGACGGTTCGCCGGCAGTCCCTTCCGCCGCTGCCTCAGCCAGCTGACCCAGGGCGTTTGCAAGCAGAACTTTCTTTGAAAGTCCTACGGTAAACCGACGGACGCCCAGCGCGAAGCCGCCAAAGGACGCTTTCCTGCATTCCAGTTCCTCCGCCACGGTGCGGTAGCGCACGATCGGTCCCGCTACCAACTGCGGAAACATGGTGACATAAGCGGCGAAGTCAGACAGGCTTTTCTGTGCCGGCACTTCTCCCCGATACACATCGATGGTGTAGCTCATGGTCTGAAACGTGTAGAAGCTGATCCCCAGAGGCAGCGCCAGTCCCAGCGGTTCCAACCCGCTTCCCGTCAGCGAATTCACAGTATTGATAAAAAAATCCGAGTATTTGAAAAAGCTCAGAAGTCCGATATTGACGGCGATGGAGGATACCAGCGCCGCCCTGGCCGCCGGAGTGCCCGGTCTGCTCCCGATGAACCTGCCGTGCAGGTAGTCAGATACGGAAGACAACAGAAGGATCCATATATATACGGGCTCGCCCGCAAAGTAAAAGATCAGGCTGAACAACAGAAGAACCCCGTTTTTCAGCCGGGCCGGGACGACGAAATACGCCGCCAGAAACACCGGCAGGAAACAGTAAATAAAACTCACACTTGAAAACAGCACGGAATTCTCTCTCTTTCTCTTTCATTTTTTCGGGACAGCGAACGCCGGCCTTCCGGCCGGCGCCATCCTGTCCGGCCGATTCAATGCGTTCCGGCCGGAATTTCTCAATTCTTTCGGCTCGTTGCCTCAGCTCCAGCCGACGCCGTTCTCTCCGGCCGAACTGCTCATTCCTTTCGGCACATTGACTCCGGCCAAACTGCCCATTCCTTTCGGCACATTGGCTCCAACCGGCTCCATTCTCTCCAACTGGAACTGCGCAGTCCGCGGCGCCATTCTCTCCAGACGCCGCTATTCTCTGCGCTCTGCGCCGCTCTGTCCCGTCGGCGCCATTGGTCATGGACGGCTTATTTCCCCATGGCCGTGAAGGCATCCATGAAGCTCTGCGCGTCTTCATCCATTACCAGCAGGATATAGTTTCCCACATTTCCCACGAGGATATTCTCGTCTTCCACGCCTACGCACACCCACTTATAACCATTGACGTTTTCTTTGATCTTTTTCTTTATAGCCGCCAGATCGGCGCCGTCCTCTGCCTCCAGAAGAACGACGGAGTGTGCGATGGACGACATCATAGGCTCTGAGGCCAGAGCTTTTTTAAATTTAATGTCGCTGCTGCCCAGATAGTATTCGGCGTTGTCCGCGGTCACCTCTGTCTCGGATGTCTGCACATCGTAGCCTGTCTTGTCGTAAATATTTTTGATGATCTCGCTGAAACTGCCGCTGATCGCCGGCTTTGCGGACGTGTTTCCACTCTGGGAGCCACCGCCCCCGGAAGTATTCCCCTGCGTTCCGCCCGGTTTCGGCGCTCCCTGAGACGGTTTATCTGCGTCGCCGCTCCCGCCTGTCTGCGGTCCGCCGGAGCCGCTGTCTGCATCGCCGCCGGCGTCTCCATCCGGAGCGCCCACGTCCCCGTCAGCGGACTGATCTTCGTCTCCTCCGTTTCCGTCATCTTCTCCCTGCTCCACTCCCGGCTTCTGCCCGTTCTCAGGATCTTTCTCGTCTCCGGACCCGCAGGCTCCCAGACCAAACACCAGTGTAAACGCCAGCAGAGCGGCAAATAATCTCTTTTTCATTTCGTTCTCCTCTTTCCATTTCTCTATGATTTTCATTATTCGCACCAGCGCGTCCACAGCAGTGTCTTATCCGCCGCAGCATTTTGTCCACAGCAGTGTCTTATCCGCCGCAGCGCCTTACCACTGCGCGCCATGCCCGCCACCGCGTGTTGTCTCCGCAGAACCCTGCGGGACGCCGCAGCGCAGGCAGCCGTATCACCAGGCCTCGCCCGTCTCAGCTTATTCGCCGCGGCGCGTCCGCCTCACCTTACTCCCTGCGGCGCGTCCGCCGCAGCTTGCCCACACAGGCGTCCAACCGTACGGCGGCGACAAAAAAGGGCCGCGCTTTTCAGTGCGTACCCTTTTTTGACTACCTATCCCGGGATTTTGTTCCCGCGATATCCTCTTTTTACCCAAACAATTTTATCCAGCTCTTATACTTTCCCCTGACAAACAACCCGACCCCTGGGCGCGGTCCCATCCGGCGCCCGCCTGACAAGCCTTGATCTCAGTGATTTTCCGATCCTGCTCCGCTGTTTTCCCCGATCCGCTTCAGATAGTAGCTGCTCAGCTTTTCCGCCACTTCGTTCAAAAACAGGAGCGCTTCCGTTTTCAATGTATCGTTGGCATAAATCCCCTTTTGCGAATGATCCAAAGCGCTCTCCGTCAAAGCCGCCGCTTCTTTCAGATTCCCCTGTGCGGCCTCCTTCCTGGCGTTTCCCAGACAAGCCCGTGCCAGAATGGCGCAGAACTCGTCGGACAGTTCTTTTGGATAGCCCCGGCACAGCTCGATCGTCCTGGCGTATTCCCCTTTGCCCAGCAGGCCCTTCGCCCGCAGGAGCAGATCCAGCTCATCCCCCGGACTATCCACTACAAGCTGCTTCATCGGCACGTTCAGTACTTCGCAGAGGTACTCCAGCGTGCGGATCGAAGGAGTAGCCGTGCCGCCCTCGATCTGACTGAGCATGTTCCGCGTGATAAAATCGCCCACGACTTCGCTCTGCGTCATCTTTCTGGCCAGCCGCGCTTCCTTTATTCTCTTTCCTAATTCGGCAGCATCCATGACCTTCATCTCCAGCCTTTTTCATTTTTGTTTGAGTAAATCTGATTTACCTTTATTGTAGCAAAGGCCGACGGCAATTGCAAGAACTTTTTCCTCTCTTACCACGTGCCCGTGCGTCTCCCAAAAATCCTTAAATTTCAAGACATGTCCCTTATAAAAAACAAAAAGTCATATTGACACCACATTTTTATTCGTCTATAATTTAGGTAAATGAAATTTACATTTCAAACATTTTCATCTCACATTCGACAGATTTCGATACAGTGTCATCACAGTACAGAAGGAGGGTTTACAATGATTGAATGGTGGAATAGTCTGGATACTCTTGTCAAGGTTCTGTACTGCGTTGCGGTTCCGTCCACGCTCATCCTGGTCATCCAGACCATTATGTCCATGCTGGGCGGTATGGACAGCGGCGCGGGAGTCGACGTCAGCGACACATCCGGACTGGATCTGAGCGGCATGGACTCGGGAGGCCTGGATGTCTCCGCGGCGTCCGGCGGCTTTGACGCCGGGCAGGTGGACGTCTCCTTTGACGGAGCTCCCGACATGGGAGAGATCGCCGACGCGACGGACATGGTCAATGTGCAGGGAGGCCAGCACTTTACCGACGGCGGCAACCCCGCCGATCTCTCCGCGCTGAGACTGTTCACGCTTCAGGGCATCGTGGCCTTCATGACAGTCTTCGGCTGGTCCTCCATCGCCTCGATCACCTCGGGAGCCAATACCACGCTGAGCGTGGTGCTGGGCATCCTCTTCGGGCTGATCGCCATGTTTGCCATCGCCAAACTGGTTCAGGTCTCCCGCAAGCTGACGGAGAGCGGCAACGTGGACATCAAAAACGCCATCGGCGAGACGGGCAAAGTATACATTCCCATCCCGCCCAGAGGCAAAGGCGAAGGCAAGCTGACCGTCTATCTCCAGGGACGTTTTCTGGAATGCGAGGCGGTGACTGACGGCGACAACACCCTGCCCACGGGGGCGGCGGTGCGCATCGTAGATTTCCGAAACGGCGTTCTCGTCGCGGAGGAAGACAACTAATCTTATCCTTAAACCGTTGGCCCGCCCGGTTTTCGGCGTTCGCCGCACATTGGGCCGGCGGCATAAAAAACAGTATCAAGTGGTATCTGAAAATCAGGAGGAAGAATTATGGGTTTTGGAGTAATTATCTCAGTATGCGTTATCGTGCTGGTCCTGCTGGCAGCGATCATCGCCATTCTCTCGCGGTACCGGAAGTGCCCTTCCGACAAGGTCCTTGTCATCTACGGTAAGGTGGGGGCCAACAAGGACGGTTCCACCAGAAGCGCCCGCTGCATCCACGGCGGAGCCGCTTTCATCATTCCCGTCCTCCAGTCCTACCAGTATCTGGACCTGACGCCCATGTCCATCAACGTGGATCTGAAAAACGCTCTGTCTAAGCAGAATATCCGTGTAGACGTTCCGTCCCGCTTCACCGTTGGCATTTCTGTGGAATCCGGCGTCATGCAGAACGCCGCCGAACGTCTGCTGGGCCTGAAGCTGGCTGAGATCCAGGAGCTGGCCAAGGACATTATCTTCGGACAGCTGCGTCTGGTCATCGCCACCATGGACATCGAGGAGATCAACACGGACAGAGACAAGTTCCTCATCGCCGTCTCCAACAATGTGGAGATCGAGCTGAAAAAGATCGGTCTTCGTCTGATCAACGTAAACGTCACCGACATCAACGACGAGTCCGGCTACATCGAAGCTCTTGGTAAGGAAGCGGCCGCCAAGGCTATCAACGATGCGAAAAAGAGCGTGGCAGAGAAGGACAGAGACGGAGAGATCGGTCAGGCCAACGCCCGCAGAGACCAGCGTATCAACGTAGCCGCAGCCAACGCTGCAGCCATCGACGGTGAAAACACCGCGAAGATCAACGTGGCTCAGTCCGAAGCAAACAGAAGAGAAAAAGAAGCGGAAGCCCTGAAGATCGCCACCGCCGCCGAGGCCGTTCAGGCTGCGAAAGCAAAACAGGAAGCCTATATCGCTCAGCAGGAGGCAGAGCAGACCCGTGCCCAGCTGGAAACAGCCACTCAGCAGGCCGACGTCATTGTTACCGCACAGATCAAAAAACAACAGGCTGAGATCTCCGCTGAGGCGGAAGCTGAAGTCCTGCGCCGTAAAGCCCGCGGTGAAGCCGACGCCATCTTCGCCAAGATGGAAGCGGAAGCCCGCGGCGCCCAGGAGATCCTGGAGCGTCAGGCCGCCGGTATCAAGAGCCTGGTAGCAGCGGCCGGCGACAATGCGGACGCCGCCGTCAAGCTGATGATCGCAGACAAGCTGGAGGATCTCACCAGGATCCAGGTGGAAGCCATCAAGAATATCAAGATCGACAAGGTCACCGTCTGGGACAGCAACAGCGGTGCGGCCGACGACGGAAAGACCGCCACGGCGAATTTTCTCTCCGGTATGCTGAAATCCATCCCGCCTATGAACGACCTGTTCCGGCAGGCTGGCATGGCGCTGCCCGACTTCCTGGGAAAAGACCTGGAAGGAGCAGATGTGGTGTCGGCGGATGTACTGTCTGAAAAAGACGTGTCGGCCGCTCCCACAGTGGACAGCGCGGACCTGAAGGGTTCCGCGCCCAAAGCCGCTTCCGCGGCGTCATCCAGCTCCGTTTCCGTGTCCGCCCCGGCGCCCGGCGCCGAAAACACGGAGGAAGCAGGCCCCCGCGTAACACGGCCCAGGCTGAGACGATGATCGTCCGATGATGGCCGGCAAAAAAGATCACCGGCAGAACAGATCGCAGGCTAATGCATCATAACGATCAGGCCGGCGAAGTCAATGAAGACAACAAGGACAGAAGCCGACTGCAACAGACCCGGAGCATCTGAATGGATGCCCGGGTCTGTTCTATGACTGATATACACGTCTTCCATCAGCCGGGGAATTCTGCTTTGTCAAAAGACTTCATTTTTCAGCAGATCCAGGTTTGTATCCCTCTTTCTGATCTCTGCGACCCCCCGGCCGTCTTCTTTCACCAGCAAAACGGCGGGGCTCTTCCTCCCGTTATAATTGTTGAAAAGAGAGCAGGTATACGCGCCTGTGTCGATAAAGGCGATGATGTCCCCGGTCTCCAGCTCCGGCAAAAACCTGTTGTGCGCAGGGATATCCCCATCATAGCAGAGGGGCCCCACCAGGTCGTAGAGCCGCATATTGCCGCGCACCATTTTCCCGGCGCAGACCACCCGGTAGGTGTACCAGTCCTGCGTGGCGCGCAAAAGCATATCGGCTCCCGCGTCGAGGGCCGCCAGACTCTTTTCTTCCTTTTCCTTGATCGCGCCCACCGTGCAGAGCGTTACGGCAGTATTGCCCACCAGAGATCCCCCCGGCTCCACCAGTACCATGGGTTCCTCCATGCCGTACAGCGCCAGCTTTTCTTTTAAGATCACGCCTATGGTCTTTGCAAACTCTTCAATGGGATCGGCTTCCTCCAGATAATCAAAGGGGATGGCGAACCCTCCGCCGAAATTGATGTATCTCAGCTCCAGACCCAGTTCTTTCTTTAAGCTGCCGCAGAAATCCAGGATCTTTTCTGTGGAAGCCTTGTAAAATCTGCTCTCTTCGATCTGCGAGCCAATGTGGATGTGAATGCCTTCTACCTGACACACGGCGGAATCTCTGGCAAGGGCAAAGGCCTTCATCGCCTCTCCGCTGTCGATATCGATCCCGAATTTGCTTTTCTTGCTGGCGGTAGTAAATTCGGCGATGGTTCCCGAGGACACGTCGGGATTGACGCGAATGCTCACTCTGGCGCGTTTTCCCATTCTTTCAGCTCTTCGGATCAGCCGCCGCAGCTCCGACAGCGAATCCACGTTGAACATGGCGCCATTGCCGATCCCCAGCTCCATCTCCGCGTCGGATTTGTTATTTCCATTGAAAATAACTTTATCTGCCGAAAGTCCCGCGACGGCGGATTTAAAAAATTCTCCTTCCGACACGACATCGGCGAAGGCTCCTTCCGAGTGCAGGATCTTTAAAAGGGAGATCAGGGAATTGGATTTATATGCAAAGCAGATCTGGACCTTGTCGTAATACCTGAGAAAAGACCTCTGCATTTTCCGATAGTTTTCTCTGATTTTTTTTTCGCTGAATACCATCAGCGGAGAACCGTATTCTTTCACCAGGTTTCTGCAGTCCATGCCGCAGAACAACAGCTGATCTTCTTCTCCTATCTGCAAATATTCGGAGAATCCTGACATATCGTCTCTATTGATCATTTTTTCATAATCTATCATCGTTTTCCTCACTTATTTTACTGCGGTAAATTTTTCAAGAGCCCCCATGTCGTTGATCACGATATACTGGCGCTGATAGTCCAGCAGCCCTTTTTCTTTAAATTCCTGCAGGTGACGGGTCACCGTCACCCGGGAGCATCCGATGATGCAGGCCATTTCGTCATGAGTGAAACCGTAGTCCAGCGTATACTTACCGTCCAGGGTGCGTTTCTGGCCCTGATACGCTGTTCGGATGATCAGGCTTGCGATCCGCCCGGAAACATCGTCAAACTGTACGGACAGCGCCTGAAACATCAGCAGGGCGTATTTTCTGTGCATGCTGTAAAGAAGATAGGACATGGCTTTCACGGGATCCGGCATGGCGCCGATCTCTTCAAAGGGAAAAAACAGCATCTCTGTCTCTTCCTTGGCGATCACGTCCAGCCCGATCTCTCCGTATTCCGGAAATTCATCATACGCTTCTCCCGGACGGATCAGATGCAGCAGCCGATATTGCCCATCTTCGCTGACAATGCCGATCTTCAGCAATCCCTTCAGTACGATCTTGATATAACCTTCAAATTCCGTCTCGCTGATGCGCACGCCTTTTCTGAATCTCCGAACCTGCCCTCTGTCCGCAAGGCATTCGCTGAAATACGTTTTCATTTCCGCATGTACCGGCGTTATAAAAATTTCAGATATCATTTTATTACCTCGCTCACTTTTCAAGGGATATCTTCCGCCGTCACAGCGGCGGAAGATAATTCCCCGATCCGCAGTATCATCTCCCCGTTCAGAATATTTTTGCCCGATCCCACGTTCCTTCCTCTTATTTTCAGGCGATCAGATCATTGTACGGAATGGAGTAACAGACGATCATGAAGATCATGACGACCACTCCTAATACGACGGCAAAGATGGGGTATTTCAGCGTTTTTGCAAGTTGTCCGTGATCGCGCAGGCCCGCGGGTTCCCGATGAAGAAATTCCCGGTATTCTCTCTCCTCATCCGTGACCTTGCTGAGCAAACTTCCCACGATAAGACCGATGATGCTCAGCAGCGTTCCCACGTAAAAAGGTCCGAAATAAGCCGGTATATTCATGCCCACTATGTTTTCCAGAAAGTTGACTGCAAGGGAGCCCACAAAACCGCCCAGGATCCCCAGAAGGGCTCCCAGTTTGGTCAAACGCTTTGACCAGACGCTGGCAAAGGACACCGCTCCCAGTGAAGCGGCGATCAGCGTCCCTGCAAAGATCGCTATGGTCAGCACTGCGGAGGGCTGGAAGTACGTGAGAACCAGCGACAGGATACCGAACACCAGCATGACCAGCCGGCTGATCTTCAGCGTCCCCTTCGCGTGAGCCTCATCTGTTTTCGTCACATTGATGATATCTCTGGTAAATGTGTTTCCGATTATCTGCAGGAATGTGGAACACGTGGACAATCCCGCCGCCGCGATCCCGCTCAGCAGTAAAATTCCCAGCCATTCCGGCATCAGGTTCAACGCCGCCCACACCAGTACCTGCTCCGGCGGATCGATACTGGAATTCACCACGTTGACGGAAACGGCGGACATCGTCACTGTCAGCATGATCAACACAGAGAAAATGGCCGCGATGCTGCCCACCCGCATGATGACATGTTCATCCCTGGCCATCATATATCTGCCCGCCTGCCAGGGACTTACGGCGAAGCAGATCCCCCAGGTAAGCCCCGTTGCCATCATCCAGGCAAATGCTTCAAAGTCAGAGCGATAGGAGCCCGGCACGCCTCCGAAAGACAAGATCCCTTCTTTTATGTCGGAGGACGTCAGCGTTTCCATCACATGACTCCATCCTCCCACATTCTCGATGATGACGGGCGCGCATACGACCGCGATGCAGAAAAACAGCACGAACATGATCGTGTCGGTCAGCAAAACTCCTTTGGAGCCGGCATAAAACGTAAAGGACGTATACACCCCCCAGACGATCAGCAGAGCGAGAACGTAATTTCCATTCAGCAGCATGGAAAACATCAGCGCCACGCCCTTCGTTACAGATACCAGATATCCTCCGATGGCCACCACCACGATGACCGCGATCAGCTTTTGTATGACTGCGGAATCAAATCTCTTTTTAAAATACTCCGCAGAGGTCAGCACCTCGCTTCGCCTCAGAAATCGTCCGAAGATCAGCGCGCCCGCCAAAAATCCGTAGGACTGTACCATTCCCGTACCCATGTCAACGATGAACGCGCCCCCGTAGGCCCATCCCGCATCCCCCATAAAAGACACGGTGCTCATAGCTGAAGCTACCAGCGTACCCAGAATGAGAATTGTCGGAGCGTTGCGGCCGGATACGTAATAATCCTCTACATTCTCGACTCTCCTGCCCGCATAATTTCCTACCAGAACATATAAAAGAAAGCTTGCCAATACACCTGTCAAATATATTTTATCCATGTTGTTCCTCGCCTTTCCGACAGCTTCCGCCGCACTTTTTTAGGATTTGCCGGATCTCATATCTTTGATTTCTTTCCTGAACTTCGTTCTCAGGTAGACCAGCATGATGATTCCCTCTATGGAGATGGAGGCTCCAAAGAAAAATGCAAAAAGATGTTCCGCCATATCGAACCCTCCTTTTCGTTTCGACTTCATTTACTCTTCCGCGGCTATTTCTTACTTCTATTGTTTCGCGTCTATTCCAGGACTCCGTTTTTCATGATGACCGCTCCGTCTATCTCAACAGTCGGATGCCAATAAACCATATCGAGATGGAGATCCGCGTCATTTTGGCCGTCAAAGTGGACGTTGTTTCCAAAGGCGAAGTGACCTGTTCCATAAGCCCCTTCATCTTCGATGATATCGCCGATCACCCTGGCCTTGTCGTTCAGGCCCAGAGCGAATTCCGCTATGATATAGGCTTTTTCCTCCCCGGTCTCCCTCAAAATGTTTTTTAGTCTTTCGGCCTCCGATCCGCCGGTGATCGAGACGGCTCTTCCCTTTTCTATTTTGATGGTCACCGGAGTTTCGACTCTGCCGATCCCCGCAATACACGCGTCGACCACGAGAATTCCATTCGTATCGTTCTCCACCGGCGCGATGAAGACCTCCACCTCGGGAATTCCCAGCTTATCCCCCGGATGGTGGCACAGCCCGGAACACGCGTGGGCCGGTCTGCCCTCCATGTTCACCCAGAGATCCGTTCCCGCTTCGGTGGTAATATGGGCTCTCTTTCCCTTCCCGAAAAGTTCTTTTACTTTTTCGACCACCGGCTGCAGGCCGATAAAATCCGCATCGATCCCGCCGGAGATGAGAATTTTTTCTGTGATCTCCGTAAGGCTCAGAAGCCGCGCTCCCTTTTCCAGCGCTTTTCCTGCCGCCACCGAATGGTATATGGTCCTGGTCGTCGGCGAAAGGATCACGTCGGCTCCCAACATGGCCGAAGCCACCATCGGACTGGGCTCCTCTCCCGGCTTCTCCCCCGGAAGAGTGAGAACGACGGCCACTTCCGCCTCCGCCGCCCGGGCCGCTATGGCCAGCGATTCCGTGATGCTCCATTCAATTCCCGTGTCTGTCACGATCAGGACCCTGTCCCCTTTTTTCACATTTCCACAGAGCTCCAGAATTTTTTTAGCGCCTTTTGCCATTTCAATTTTTTTCATTTTGTCCTCCTTCTCCTGACTCCGCCTCCATATTTACCAGCACTTTTTCAATGCCGGTGGACGTGGCGCCGTTCTCCTTTCCCGCGGCAGCCTGTGCACCGGCCGCTGCGCGTTCCGTTTGATTTAGATAAATGTAGCACAAAGAAAGCGGCGCCGTTGTATCAGCAGATACAAACGGCGCTCTCTTTTGGCATATTATATTTATTTTCCTTTTCCGCGTATCGCCTGATACAGCTTTGCATTTAGAATGCTGATATGGTATATTACAGGTAATTTCACTACTGCTTTCATTTGTACTCTGATAAGGGAGGTAATAAAATGTCCTTTACACCCAGTCTGGGCTCCGCCTTCAACAACACCGTGAACCGCAGTAAACAGATCTCGCCGCTCTCCGGTATGTGCTCCTTCTGTACGGAGGAATGTGCCGGCACCTGCGAGATAGCTCTTTCCGCAGTACTCGGCGCTCAGGCCGTCTATCCCACCACCACAGGTTCCAATCAGGTGGCGTCAGAAAAGAACTATCCCATCGATTACTCCATTTTCAACATCAACGGACGGGTCTTCGGGGCCGAAGGCGTTCCTCCGGCCTATGAGCAGGCACAGATATTCAACGTAGATCTGGGCGTCACCTACGGCAAGACCCATCCGGTCAAAATGGCCCTTCCCATCATTCTTCCGGCCCTGATCAAGCTCAATTGGCAGGACTACTTCGGCGGGGCGGCCATGGCAGGAGTCAGCTGCGTGATCGGAGAGGGTTCCCGCAGCAAGGATCCCGACGCTGTCTACCGGGACGGAAAGATCACCGGCTTTCCCTTTTTGAAACAGATTTTAGATTCCTTCCGCAAATACGATCGGGGCTACGGCCAGATCATCCTGCAGTGCAATGTGGAGGACGATCTCTGCGGTCTGCCGGAATACGCCGTGACCGCGCACAATGTGGAGGGCATCGAATTCAAATTCGGCCAGTCTGCCAAAGGCACGCAGCCCGCCCATCTGCTCAGGGGCGGTTATGAGGAAGCTCTCCATAAACGCTCCGAAGGCGTGCTGGTGCATCCTGATCCCAACTCCCCTGAGATCCAGGACGCCTGCCGGCGGGATGTGTGCCCCAATTTCTACTCCTACGACAGACTTCCTCTGTGGGATGAAGACTATCTCAGCGGGCGCATCGCCGACCTGCGCAGGGCGGGGCTGAAGAACGTGTATTTCAAGATGGCCGGCTACGACTCCGCCGACGTGGAGCGCGTCATGCGCATCGCCGCCTCCGTAAAGGCGGATATGGTCACCTTTGACGGAGCCGGCGGCGGCAGCGGGTACAGCCCCTGCAAAATGATGAACGAATGGGGACAGCCCGCCGTCATGCTGGAAACGACGGTGGTACGCATCGCAAAAAGATTGAAAAAAGAGGGGCTCGAATTGCCCGCCCTGGTTATTACCGGCGGATTTGCCATGGAAGATCAGGTCTATAAGGCGCTGGCTCTCGGCGACGGAGAGATCGCGGCGGTGGGTCTGTGCCGTTCTTCCATGGCGGCGGCCATGACCGGCAAAAGCATCGGCAGCCGGATCCGGGCAGGTGAGATCCCTCCCATGTTCCGATCCTTCGGCGCTTCCGTTGAAGAGATCTTCGCCGATATCCCCGATCTGCGGTATCTCTATGGAAAAGAAGCCTCGGAGTTCTCCACCGGCACCATAGGCGTTTACTCTTATTTAAACAGAATTTCATTCGGACTGCGGCATTTTGCGGCTCTGAACAGAAAATTCCGCCTGTCCTGCGTCAACAAGGACGATCTGATCCCGCTGACCGCGGAAGCAAGGGAACTGCTGGCAGGCATATAGTCCGGCAGCAGGCCAACGCCGCGGACCTGCGCGGCAGCCCGTCCAGCAACAGGGCAACGCGCTGCGGCAGCCCGTCCGAAAGCGGAACGGCGCTGTCTGAATTGCCCATAAAAAAAGAGAACGCCCGGCAAAGTTTATAAATTTTGCCGGGCGTTTCCTTCTATAATTCCGTCTATTCCATTCCATGGGGCGGCCTGTTCTCTCATTCCTTCTCGATAGCCCCCATGGGGCACAGAGAGACGCAGCTGCCGCATCCCGTGCATTTCCCGTTAATGAAGGCCGTGCTGCCCTTCATCTCGATGGCCCGGGAGGGACAGATGCGGATACACATTTTACACCCTCTGCACACATCTTCTTTGATTCTTACCACCATCTCCTGTTCTCTCCCCTTTCCCGCGCAGATACGCCTGTTTCACATCTCATTATCACGTCATATTGCTTTTATGCCGCAGTTTCACTTTTTCGCCGCCGTCAGATACGGCCTTCCTCCGCCATCCTGCGCAGATACGCCCGAAATTCCGGACCTACGTCCTCGCGTTTCAGGGCCAGCTCCACAGTAGCCTGCAAAAAGCCCGCCTTGCTTCCGGAATCGTAACGGCTGCCCTCCACCGTCCGGGCCAGCATGCCCTGCTTTGCATGGAGCAGGCGGAGCGCGTCCGTCAGCTGCAGCTCGCCTCCCGCTCCCGGACGGATCTCCGACAGCGCCTCAAAGATCTCCGGAGTGATGACATATCTTCCAATGATGGCCAGATCGGAGGGAGCTTCTTCCCTCTTTGGCTTTTCCACCATATCGATGACGCGGTAAAGTCCCTTTTCCAGTTCCTCGCCTTTCACGATCCCGTAGTTTTCCACCTCGGATCCCGGGACGCGCAGAACGCCCAAAACGGTGCAGGCGTATTCTTCGTACACGTCGATCATCTGGCGGATGCAGGGGGTCCGGCAATCCATGATCTCGTCGGGGAGCAGCACGGCCACCGGCTCGCCCTCCGCAAAGACGCGGCCCTTGTTCACCGCATGCCCCAGGCCAAGCGGCGACTTCTGACGGATATAATGGATATCCGCCATGTCCGATATCTTGCTCACCGCCTGCAGAAGTCCGGTCTTCCCTCTTTCCTCCAGATCTTTTTCCAGCTCATAGGATTTGTCAAAGTGGTCTTCTATGGCCGCCTTGTCTCTGCCGATAACGATGAGGATCTCCTCAATGCCGGCGGCCAGCGCCTCCTCCACGATATACTGGATCGCGGGCTTGTCCACGATCGGGATCATTTCTTTGGGAAGCGCCTTCGTCGCCGGCAGGAATCTGGTTCCCAGTCCCGCCGCGGGAATGATCGCTTTCCGCACTTTTTTTACATTCATTCTCTTCTCCCCTGAGGCCGTTCCGCCGCCTGTAACGCGGTCTCCCGGCCCTTTTTCTACAATTCCTCAATTTGCAAATATAGTTTAACACATTTCCCCTGAAATAGGGTATACTTTATTATGAATAGCTGGCTCCGGTAATAATCCGATCCGGCAAAACAGCCGGCGTCCGGCGGGCCTTCCCGTCTCCCGGCAGTATAAGGAGGAAACGATTCATTGGATCAAAGGACAGAACGCGCAAACCTGACGCTGATAAAGGGAGGTCATCCCAATCCCTCTCCTGGAGACAGCCGGGAATTCGTGTCCGCATTTGTCACCGACACACGCCTCATGGGGGTGGTCGGTCTTTATATACACTGGAAAATGGCGAATACGATCTACTGTACCGATCTGCATCAGTTTTTTTACTTTGATGCGGAGGAGTTTGGATTGGAGAATTATCAGAGTCTGACCGGCGGCGACAGCGCCGGACTTGCCATTCTTGAAAAATCCGTCATCGGCGGTCTGGGCGGCAAAAAGGTGGAGCTGACGGAAAAGGAAGCCTGCTATCTCGTCCAGAGCTTCGCGGAAGACACGAAGCGGCTCCGCAAGCCGCTGCCGGAAGGCCGCGAGGAGTACGGCTTTCTGTTGGACGAACCGATCTCGCTCACGAGAAAAGAGAGGACCCTGCTGGTCCGGAAGTGCTGTACTCCCATCGAGAGCGACTATCAGCTGGTCCACTATTATCTCATGCGGGCTTTTGGCAAGGACCGCAAAGGCATGTCCATTCTCACATCGCCCAACGCCAGAACGGAGGACATGGGCGAGCTCAGCGAATTCCGGCCCTGTACCCTCTGCAAAAACACCATTGAAGAATTCATCAATGCAGACGGAGAGATCTCTTACCTCAGCGAATCGCTGGTGGAGACCTCTTCCCAGTACAAACTCATCATGTCGGAGATCACCACGGAGGACGGACTGGTCCTCAGCGCCCGCAGGAAATCCGCCTTTCCCGTCACGGTGGCGGAAGTCAGCATGATGCTGGCACGTCCGGAATTCGTTACGGTCTTCGAGATCCTGGCCGATCCCGACGACTTCGATCTGGACTTTACCATCCACAGCGCCGGTTTCATGATGACTTCACACGAAAACGGCCGTCTTTACATGGAATTCAACCGCAACAACAGCCACGTCAACCAGAGGATATTCCGTCTCAACGACGATATCCACGGTCTTTACTACGTGTCTGATTTCGGACAGCTCATCGTGGCGGCCTATTCCCTTAACGCCATCCGCGAGGTGGAGATCGGGCTGCAAAAAAGCCCCCTGAACGCTTTGATCCTGCCCACGGCAAAATACGAGTTCAAGGAGCCTGTGCTCTACGAGTTTATCCACAGTGATTTTGAAGACTTTGACGATTTTCTGGACTCGCTGCGTGTGGATTGAGTCTCCTAATCCCTGGCCTTCATTCCCAGCCAGTATACCGTCCCAAATCCCGCTGCGGCGGCCAGCAGGCAGGATACCGCGTCCCCGGTCCCCGGGAGACCCGGAAACACGTCGATGAGCGAGCCCAGCACAAAACCGATGATCAGCATGTACGTAAACTGGGGGTGCCGGCGCATGGCCCGCTCCAGAATGCCCGCCGTCACAAAGGTGCCCACAAGAGCGCCGATAGCCAGGGGAGCCAGATAGAACAGCTCCATATATCGGATGGCGTGAAGCGTCACATCGTACATTCCCAGCATCAGCAGCACGTAGGAAGCGCTGATCCCCGGAAGCACGATGGCCACGGCGACGATAACGCCGGCCAGGATCAGCATGAAAAAGCTGGACGCCGTCAGTTCCGCGCCGAAGCTGAACAGTTCCTTCGGTATGAACATGATCAGAGCGCAGCAGATGAATCCAATCGCCGCAGCCACTATATTCACGGGCTTTACCCGGTCTATGGTGGCTTTTCTGTAGAGAGGAAAAACGCTGCCCGCGATGGCTCCCAGAAAAAGATACATCATCGTCCGCTCGTAGGCCGTCACCAGATCCAGCAGCAGTCCTGACAGCGCCACGATGCCTACCAGCCCGCCGAAAGCGAACTGCAGCAGCAGTACGCCGTAGCGCTTTACGTCCTTCGTGAAATTGCTGACGCCCCGCAGCAGCCGATCGTATACATTTAAAATGATGGCCATGGTGCCGCCGCTCACGCCTGGCACCAGCATTGCCGCCCCGATTATGATCCCCTTCAGTACATTTTTCATCCCTCTGTTAACCCCTCACTCTTTTCGCCTGCCGCAGGCAGAACAGATCTTTTGTCCTTCCGCCGTAAGCGCCTCTTTTATTATAGCGGATCTGCGGAAAATGTAAACCGCCCGCCGCGGCTATCCCGCATAAGAATTTGACGGCGGCTCCCGGGAATGCTAAACTCAGTGGTAGGAACAGCATCGGAGACAGCGGCGCGGGCTGCGGACTGCTGTTTTGCATTTCAGGGGTCGCAAAGGGGAAACAGGGGAATAGAATGATAACAGAAAAAAAGTTGACGGCGGCGCAGCTGGCCGTCATCATGGGGATCTTGACATTGGGATCAAAGCTGGTGGGGCTCATACGCACCATGCTGATGGCCAATTACTACGGTACGGGATATGTGAAGGCGGCGTTCACGCTTTCGCAGGACATACCGGTCATGCTGTTCGGCGCGCTGTTTTCAGCGGTGGCCACAGCCTATATGCCCATCTATTCAAGAAAATACGAATTGGAAGGAGAACCTGCGGCGAACCGGTTTACCAGTCAGGCTTTAAACCTGCTGTTTCTGGTGTCCGCCGTGTCCTCTCTGGTGGGGATCTTTGGATCAGATTTTCTGGCCCGCCTGATCGGCTACAAATTCTCGGAGGAGACGGTGGCTCTGACCGGATTTTATCTGAAGGTCTCTTTTTCTTTTCTGTTTTTTAATTCGACGGCCACGCTGCTGGAAGCGCTCCTGCAGTATAAGAACGTATTCCTCCCCCAGATCCTCATCGGGTACGGGCAGACGCTGTGTATCATCGCGCTGACGGTGATCAGCGCCCATACGTCTCACTACCTGCTGGTATTCGGCGTTCTTCTCGGGTGTGCCTTCCGGGCCGGAGGCATTCTGATCCTGGCCTGGCGCCAGGGCTTTCGCTACCTTTGCGGCTATGGGCGGCGGAATCATGACCGGCAGGGAAATGGGCGTCAGGATCAGGAACTGCAGAAAGACGCCGTCCACAGTACGACGGGGCAGGCCGCACGGGAGATCATCGCCCTGTCCTTTCCGGTCTTCGTGGGCGGCAGTATCAATCAGATCAACGCTCTGGTGGATAAGCTGCTGGCAGCCGGCCTTTCGCCGGAAGCCGTAAGCGCTCTGGATTACGGCAATGTGTTTATGACCATGCTGTCCACATTGACCGTGATGATCCTTGTCACCATCGTATACCCCCGGCTGACGCAGGCCCGGCTGACCCGCGATCACGATCATTTCAGCGCCATCGCGGCCCAGGGGATGAACGTGACCATGCTCATCTCCGTGCCGTTCACGCTGGGAGCCATGATGTACAGCGATCAGGTCATCCAGGTAGTCTTTGAGCGCGGCAGCTTTGACGGCGCTTCCGTGGCCATGACCTCGCCCGCTCTGTTCTGGTATTCTGCCGGGCTGACCTTTGTGGCGGCCAACGCGCTGCTGGTGAAGATCTATTATGCCCTGGGCGACGTCCGCACTCCGGTGCTCTGCGCCGCCGCAGGCGCCGTGGTCAACATCGGGCTGGACCTTCTGCTGGTGGGGCCCATGGAGCACGGCGGTCTCGCCCTGGCTTCCAGCTGCGCAGCAGCTGTCAACTCGCTGCTGCTGTGGTGTTTCCTCCGAAAGAACCACCGTGAAGTCCGCCTTCGCGGTACGGTGGAAAAAGCGTGGGCGATCACGCTGTTCTCGATCATCGCCGTGGGCGCTTCCTGGATGCTCTACCGCTTTCTGGACGCTCACATCTGGATGCCGCGCATGGTCCTGCTGGCTCTCTGCGTACTGGCGGCGGTGCTGATCTACTGGCTTCTTCTCTGCCACAGCAAAATAGAGGAGATCAATCTCATCAGGGGCTTATTCGACCCGCTGAAAAAAAGGGCGCGCAGACGCCCGTAATCTGCAGTTATCCACAGCAGCTATCCACACAAGAATAGGAGATCGAAGGCGTAAGGCAATGAAAAACAATTATAAAGGGATCATCAATACAGACAGAAAACTCTTTTTCACAGTGGGGAAAAGCCTCTTGATAGGCGTTCTCGTAGGCGTGGTGGTGGTGGCTTACCGGTGGCTTCTGGGCGAAGCCGAGAGCCTGTCCTTTGCCATGTACGGGGCCATCCGCGGGGGCGCGGCGCCGGCGGTTTTCTGCCTGTTCGCGGGTCTGGCCGCAGCCGGGGCCTTTATCGGTCTGCTGGTCCGCCGCTGTCCCCTCATCAGCGGAAGCGGCATTCCCCAGGTCAAAGGTATTCTTCTGGGATACTTTCAGAACAGCTGGCTGGCCACTCTGCTGGCCAAGTTCTTCGGCGGCGCGCTCTGCATCGTGGCGGGTCTGTCGCTGGGCCGCGAGGGCCCGTCCATACAGCTGGGCGCATGCGTCGCCGACGGCTTTGCCCAGCGCTACGGGGCCACCCGCATGGAACGAAAGCTGCTCATGGCCAGCGGCGCCAGCGCCGGGCTGGCGGCCGCATTCAACGCGCCGCTGGCAGGCGTCGTCTTCACGCTGGAGGAAGTGTTCAAGTACTTTTCACCCGCCATCCTGCTCTCGGCCATGACCGCTTCCGTGGCCGCTGATTTCGTGTCGAAGTACGTCTTCGGCATGGCTCCCATCTTCCAATTTCCTGTGGAAGGCCCGCTGCCGCTGACTGCCTACTGGTGTCTGCTGCCACTGGGGATCCTGCTGGGGCTTTCCGGAGCGCTGTACAACAGAGTGCTTCTGGGCACGCAGAGCGCTTATAAACGCGTCTCTTTCCTGCCCGACTGGGCCCGGCCCATGGTCCCCTTCGTGTGCGCCGGCGTCCTGGGGCTGTGCTTTCCCATGGTCCTGGGCGGAGGCCACGCCATGCTCTCGCTCTTCACTTTGGACACCGCCGCCGGACTGCTTCTCGCCGCTCTGGCGGTAAAATTCCTGTTTTCCATGGTCAGCTTCGGATCCGGAGCCCCGGGCGGGATCTTCTTCCCGCTGCTGGTCATGGGCGCGGCCGTCGGCGCCTGGTTCGGCCAGCTTGCGGTGACCTACGCGGGGATCGACCCCGTCCTCTTTTACAATTTCGTCATTATTTCCATGGCCGGTTTCTTCGCCGCTATCGTGCGGGCTCCGATCACCGGCATCGTGCTCATCGTGGAGATGACAGGTTCTTTTTCCCACATGCTGTCTCTCACCGTAGTATCGCTGATCGCCTATCTGACCGCGGATCTGGTATCCAGCCAGCCCATCTACGACTCTCTGCTGGCAAGACAGGTCAAGGGAAACCGCCGCCTGCACATCGAAGAAGATACGGACAAGAAGATCACCTTTGAGATCATCGTACAGCTGGGTTCCCCGGCGGCGGGCAAAAAGGTCTCCGAGGTGGCATGGCCTCCTCAGTGCCTGCTGATCGCGGTAAAGCGCGGGGGCCGGGAATTTATTCCCAAAGGGCGGACCGTGATCCTTCCCGGGGACTATCTGATCTGCCTGTCGCCTTTGTCCATAGAGACTGAAATACGAAAAAAATTACGGCAGCTCGTAACGCCTTAGCAAGCATTATGTAAACCTATGTTTGCCCGTGAAAGAACGTTTTTCAACAAGAGATAAATGCGGAAATTTCGGGATTATTGTCGATTTTCCACATGCGGGATAAAATTGTATACAATTTTATCCCAAGGCCCCTGTGGATAATGTTCAAACCACAGATCGTTTAAATTTGAACGTATACATGGGCCAATCAAAAAATCAACCCCAAAGTTATCCACAGCTTCCACAGGAAAAATCGTAACCCCGCCGCAAAACTGTGTTCGCGGTTCTGTTATCAATGATATCAAGCGCTTTTCGGCGTTCTTTCCCTGAAAATTCCATCATTCCGTCATAAATGAGCGCCGCAATTTTTTTCTGATATTCCTCATCGCACAGTCGTTGTTCCTCCGCCCGATTGGAGAGAAAACCGCACTCCACGATGACCATGGGAACCGTGGGATTCTTGAACAGCATCACATCTTTTTTGCCCAGGGCGATCCGGTCCGTTCCGTCGTCCAGACCAGCCACCAGTTTTTCCTGAATATGTTCCGCCAGCTCCTTGCTCCTGTCCACCACAGTATCATCCTGCGCCGCAGAGGGGTAGAAGGTCTGCGCCCCGTGTACGCCTGGATCCTGTTTGAAGCTGTTGAGGTGGATGCTCACCGCCATGACCGGTTCCGTCTTCTCCACAATAGCTTTCCGCTCTTTCAGATCCTCTGTTTTCAAACTGCGTATACTTCGTTTCCCTTCTATCTCCATCTGGTCCGTCCCGTCGTTTTTTACGCCTGTATACAGGCCTTTATCCTCTTCTCTGGTCATGACCACCTTCCAGCCGTCCTGTTCCGCCAGGTCGCGGATCGCCAGAGCGATAGCCAGGTTGATGTCTTTTTCGCTGATCCCCGCCGCGCCTACGGCTCCCCCGTCCATCCCCCCGTGCCCCGGATCGATGACGATGGTATCCGACGGCGAGATCAGAGACGCCCGCGACGACAGCTCTGCCGGCGCCGCAGAGATCAGCAGAACTATGATCAGCGCGGTCAGGACCGTGGCGGCTCCCCACTTTATTTTCAATTGCATTCCGTCCTTTCCGGGGAGGAAACATCCCCTGCATATCCAGGCGCTGCCTTCGCTTTATTATATGAAAAAAGCGGCCCCCGTTAGAACGGAGACCGCTTCAATGAATGCAAAAAATGTGCAGTATGTAAGTTACAGTCCCATCTGAAGGATCTCTTCCGTGGACTTTTGCGTGCACGCCATGACCATTGCTCTCGTCTTATCGAAGACGTCGTCCGGCATACGCATCGTAGGAGCGGAGACGCTGACGGAAAAGATCACATTTCCGCCCGGCCCTCTCACCGGGGAAGCCACACAGCGCAGGCCCGCACAGAATTCCTCGTCGTCCACCGCGAACCCCAGCTTTCTGATCTGCTCCATCCTCTGCCAGAAGTCTTCGAAGGTACCGCCAATTTCTGCCGTGTTGTTGTCGTATACCCAGCGGAGCACGGACTTTGACATGTCCGCCAGAAAAACTTTTCCCATACCTGTGCTGTAAGCGGGATATCTGGCGTTCAGCTCATAATTGGGCCTCAGAAGGTGCTTGCTCTCCACTCTGTAGATATACGTGACTCTGTCGCAGTCGGCGATGCCCAGATTGATGGTCTCGCCGCATTCTTCATTGAGCTGCTTCATATTATCCATTACGACCTTCATATACTTGTCCATGCAATTCACAGACCGCGCCATCCGGATGACCTTCGGGCCCATGCGGTATTTTTTGTTTTTCTTGTTCTGAAAAATAAATCCTGTAAATTCCAGGCTCTGCATAATGCGGTAAACAGAACTCTGCGGCATGTGGATCAGCTCGGCGATCTCCTTGATCCCCACTTCCTGACAGTCGTCGTCAAAACAGTTCAGGATCTCCACAGCTTTCAGCAGCGTCAGCGTGAATAAATTATTCGTTGTGTTTGTTCCCGTTTCATTTCCCATTTTTCACTTTACATCCGCACGCATCACCCCCTGAAATATGCGTGCTTCAGCTTAAACTCCTTCCATTTGTTTCGCTGAATTTTCTTGGCCTGATCCAGCAAAATCTCTTTCGTATTGAACTTAGGCCATTTGTGCACATAATAAGGCAGCAGGGACAGAATAAGATCCGCCCGTTTTTCATCCTTCACAATACCGGATTCCATCAGATCTTTTTTCTTGATCGCCAGATCCTCGATAAAGACCGCTTCATTGTTCTTGCTGATCTCATGGAGCATGGTGTCGCGGACGAAAACCCCTTTGGTATCGATGTCATAAAGTTTGCACTGAATTTTCGCTATATTCTCAAGAAATTGATAGTTCTCAAAACCCTCGTCGTAGATCAGGCGCTTCAGCTGTTTACTTTTGCGAATAAAGTGAAGATCGGGCAGATGTTTGTGCGCATAAATTTCTTTTTCCCTGAGAGCGCTGTCATAATTCAAATGCGCCATAGCGGCGAGATCCCGCTTTCTCAAAAACCCCAAGTAAAATACGGTGAGCCGACGTTCCAAGATAGGCAGCGTATCGTCGATACGCCTGATGAACATATCCAGACCTTTTTTCTCGTTTTTGCTCATGGTGCGGCAGATCCGCTCCCCCACGATCAGAGGAAACAGTTTGCAGTCTCTAATATAGAGCACTCCCTGTCCGGCGTGGGGCGCTGTCAGTATTCGACCGAACCAGCGGGCCAGCCACGTTTTGTCGGTCTCCTTCAGCTGTGACGCCATGGACGTGATCCGGCTCTTCAGCTCCCCCTCCAGGCTGAATCCCGTGCGCGCGGCATACTCGATCAGTTCAAAGGCAGCGGAAGGGTTCTCCTTCAAAAGCTCCCCGCTGTCCCGCACTGTGCGGATCCGCTCCGCCCGTGCATCTTCCAGCCCGCCCCAGGGATCGGTCATCTGCTGGCCGTCAAAGGCGAAGGCGTCTGCGGTCACCAATCTGGAATTCAAATGTTCTTCCAATGTTCCTGACAGAAAGTAAAAAACCACAGGCGCATCCTTATCCCCCGCTTCCGGTCCAAAACCTTCCAGCCGGAACATTCCAGCTTCGCTTTCGCCGGAAGAGCCGCTGCCGCCCATCTGCTTTCCTTCCGGAAACAGTCTGGCCAGCAGTGCTGCGTCCGCGTCCGTGATCACGCTCCACTGCGTCAATTCCGTCTCCGCCGCCAGCTCCCGCAGACCGGCTCCCGCCGCCGCGGCCGTTCTCTTATTCTCCGAAAGCAGCCTGAGAATCTTCTTGATGCCTCTGGGCAATCTGATGTCATCCATATTTTTCATCCTTAATTACATAGTATACTAAATACTTTTTCTTTACGCAAGGGCCAGATCCCCTGCCATTCCATTTTTGCAGACAAAAAGCGTGTAATAATATAATAAATAAATATAATTGCAAACAAATAGTAAAATTACATTCCAAAAACAATAAATGAAATCCGCTTCTGCCGGCGGCTCTCCCGCCGTCTGAGACAACAAAAGCAAGGCATACGTATTCAGCCCTGCTTTTGTTGGCGTCGTCCGGCTGCAGCAACAGCCGGACGACGGCGCGCCTCATCATTCACACAAATCAGAGGCAAGCCTTTATCACATCTATTATCTCTTCTGCTTTGTTATCGGCGTGAATACCCATTTCCTTCAGTTTATCGCTGACGTCCTCGGCCAGCTCGTCGCCGTCCAGGTCCTCGTTGAGGAGGCCGCCCATGATGACGCTGACGCCGTCCAGCTTTCTCTTCTCCAGCCCTTCCAGCAATTCCTTGCCGTAGCTGTAGGCAATGCCGTTGTAGGTGCTGACCAGCACCACCTTACATTCGGTCTCGATCACAGCGTCCAGCACTTCGGCCGTTCCGATGCTGGTGCCCAGGTCGAAGACCGTAGCCCCCGCCTCGATCAGAATGTCCTTGATGATCTGCTTGCCGAATTCGTGAACGTCGGTGGTGCAGATGACGACCTTGACGCCCTCCAGGGATTTCTCCAGGCCGGGGATCTGTACGATGATGGAATGCTCCTGACGCTTCAGATCGCTGACCGAGTTGGTGGGACGTACGGGGATCCTTCCGCGCAGGGCCATCTTATCCGCCTTGCCCACGCCGAAGTTCTCTTCCAGCTGCGCAGGTCCGATGGCCTTGATGGCTCCCATGATCTCGCCGGGATGCTCTGTGTCTACACCCAGACTGTCCAGTCCGTTCATGACTCTCTCGAAGAAGAGATTTCCGCAGGCTACCAGCAGGTCTTTCTCCGCGATGATCTTGTCCCAATCCAGATATTCCGCATAGCACGGCGCCTTTTTGATCATCTTGTCTGCGATCATATGGGCCTGAATGATCTCTTCCACCGTGGGGATACGGGCCGCCTCGCTGACCGGAATAGGCACCACAGCGTGACCTGTAGCCAGGCGGTTCTGACCGATGATGTCGCCGGTGATAAACGAAGCCAGGGCTCCGCAGTTTTGTTCAAAGTCAAATCCGTACTCCGTGGTATTTCCGTAGATCATGGAA
>Ga0129308_1001074_pt1 | contig 31815 bp, 26 predicted proteins | sample L827metagenome_FD_94440 | JGI IMG/M metagenome (GOLD analysis project Ga0129308, IMG submission 94440) | Ring-tailed lemur group fecal microbial communities from Wisconsin, USA - L827 metagenome | ecosystem: Host-associated > Mammals > Digestive system > Large intestine > Fecal | place: USA...
AGATAATGCTCATCCTTATTATTCAGATCCTCACGCATGGAAGAAGCATCGTTCCAAGGCGTATTGTCACGGTCACAGTTGTAATTGGCAGATAATCCGAACTTGCCGGCTTTCAGCGACAGATAGCCGCTCCCGAAGATACGCCCATTGGTGATGGTGTTCAGACTTACCGATCCCGTATAACCCTGCAAGGTGTTTTTCACCATGATGATATTGATAATCCCTCCTATTCCCTCGGCATCATACTTTACACCCGGCTCCGTGATAACCTCGATGTTCTTCACCGAGCTTGCCGGCATGCTTTTCAATACCGCCGACGGATTATTGCTTAACAAATTCGATGGCTTGCCGTTCATGTAAACCTTAAAATTTGAAGACCCCTTCAACTCGATCTTATCCTCACCGTCTACGGTAACCATCGGGACCTTACGAAGCATCTCAAGCGTATTATTGGTCTGTGCCTCCGGATCATCCTCCAGACAGTAAATGATCCTGTCGATCTCCGCTTTCACCAAAGGTTTCTGCGCCGTGACCGTCACCTCTTCCAAACGCTGATTATTATCCTGCATAAACATCACACCGAGATCCACGACTTTCTGCTCGTCCGAAAGGGTGAATACCTTCTCAGCCGGAGCCTTCCCGATAGATTGCATAACGATAATATACGTTCCGATGTCATTCAGCGGAGTCTGGAACTTTCCATCTATATCACACGCCAACAGCTTGATTGGCATCTCCGGTGTACTCGCCAAAGCGATTCTCAATGTGGCATACGGTACGGATTCATTTGTCAGAGAGTCTAGCACCTGACCTTTAACCGTAAAAGAACCGGCTTTTTCCATTTGCGCATACAGTGGAAGCGCAAGGAACAGTACCATAAATAAGGTTAACAACTTTTCTCCCATACATGCGTAACTTATTACAAAATATAATATATTTCACTCATAACACTATGTTTACGATTTATTCGTACAAATAAAAACATTATAAACATTCGTTGGCTATTATTTCTCACAAAAAGTCTAAAAAAAGAAATATATCATTATTTTTGTGCATCTAATTTTCTAAATAACAACATTATGAGAACTATTTTTTGTGTATTAGCCACTTTGATGTTAGGCCTAGCCGGTATGCAGGCCCAGAGTTTAAAAGCCATTAAGTTGAATGCTCCCGACAAGACCCGAGGCGCTTCAGTGATGAAAGCCTTGGCCAATCGTCACTCTGAACGTGAGTTCGCCAACAAGAAGCTCAGCCAGCAAGACCTTTCTGATTTGATGTGGGCCGCTATCGGTATCAACCGGGAGGATGGAAAACGTACCGCCGCTTCCGCCTTGAACAAGCAAGACATAGATGTCTATGTACTTATGGAAGAGGGCGCTTATTTGTATGATCCAAAGGCCCACCAACTAAACCCGGTAGCGGAAGGTGACCATCGTCCGTTAATCGGTGGCAAGCAAACCTCCGTGAACTCTGCCCCTGTTTGCCTGTTGATGGTTTCTGATATTTCTAAGTTCGGCAACGTGGGCACACCGCAAATGCGCGAGCGCTTTGGAGCGTTAGACGCAGGATTGGTCTCTCAAAACATCGCCTTGTTCTGTTCCGGATGTGGTTTGGTTACGGTTCCCCGTGGCAGCATGGAGGCAAATGCGTTGAAGAAGGTATTAAAGCTATCCGACTCCCAAATCCCGATGATCAATCATCCGGTAGGTTATGCGAAATAATAGGATTATACTCGTAGGCTCACGAGAATAATCTTGTGGGCTTACGAGGATTCCTCACCGTGTTGCTGGGTGAAAAAGTGAGCATCATTGAATTACTCGAGAGCGAAGGTAATCAACTCACCGCCGACGATAAGTTCAACAGGGTAGACATCAAGGCCAGAAACCATATATTTACGTCCTTAAGAATACGGTCTTACAGCACAACTTAGGGGCGTAAATATACAAGCCAAGCGATCAAGGCCAGCAGAACGAATATGATCACCAAGATCGTATTCCCCCACCGGATCAAAAAAGAAGGCATCTCGCCAATCATGTTACGTACCTTCTCGCTACGCAATTCGATACGATCCTTTTCCAAATCCGCTTTTTTCTTCATCTCATTATACGTTGCCATATATTTAGTTTCCTAGTTCCAATTGATTCTTCACTAAGTTGTAATAGGCCCCATTACGTTTGATTAGCTCCTCATGTGAACCTACTTCCACGATACGGCCTCTATCCAGCACCACGATTTGATCGGCGTTGCGTACGGTACTTAATCGATGGGCGACGATTATTACCGTCTTACCCCGGTAAAAGTCCGTCAGATTCTCCACTATGGCACGTTCATTGTTGGCATCCAACGAATTCGTCGCCTCATCGAAAAAGAGATAAGAAGGGTTCTTATAAACCGCCCGGGCGATCAAGATCCGCTGACGCTGGCCTTGGCTTACGCCTTGACCATCCGGACCTATCACCGTATTATATTTTAAGGGTAAGCGCTCGATAAATTCCTCTATATTGGCGATACGAGCTGCCAATAATAAGCGAGATTTATCAATCTCACCGTCATCCACGGCAATATTGCGAGCGATCGATTCAGAGAACAGATAACCGTCTTGCATCACCGCACCGCATTGGTCACGCCACCATAAAAGGCTGAAAGATCGCAAATCATCTCCACCCACCCGGATATCGCCTTCTACCGGATTATAGTAGCCCAATAATAACTTGATCAAGGTTGTTTTCCCGCTACCACTCGTTCCTACGATCGCCGTAATCTTGCCTCGAGGTATTTTAAGGTTTATCCGCTCCAAGACTTTCGGCGAATGGATGCCCTCATATTGAAACGTCACGTTACGAATCTCAATGTCCCTATCGCTTCCGTTAAAACCGGTTATCATACGTTCCGGCGTCTCCTCTTCTTCCCGATCATGGATCTCGCTCATCCGTTCCAGACTAATCTTCACGTCTTGCCAACTATAAAGAAACTGCACGAACTGTTCCACCGGAGCGTTCAACTGCCCGATAATATACTGTATAGCCAACATCATACCCAACGACAGGCTACCCCCGATCACAGCCGTAGCGGCAATCACCGTAATTACGATATTCTTTACCTCATTAATCAAGATACTGCCGGCCTCCTGACTCTGTTGCAGCCGCATCGATTCGATGTTCGTCCGGAACAAGTCCGCTTGTATATCCTCCCATTCCCAACGGCGGCGGCGCTCACAATGCTGGAGCTTGATCTCTTGCATACCATTCAATAACTGCATGGTTTTCGATTGATTACGGGCCCGTTGCTCAAAATAAGTATAGTCCAGCAAACGGCGTTTTTTAAGGAAGAATGTCACCCATACGGCATATAAAGCGCTACCTAGTACGAAAACAAAGAATATCAATCGATTATAATAAAGTAATACCCCACCGAACACCACGAAGCTGAAAGCGGAGAAAAGCACCGTTAATGTCTGAGCTGTCAAGAAACGTTCCACACGCTCATGATCATGGATGCGTTGCAAGAGATCGCCCGTCATTTTCGTATCGAAAAACGACATGGGTAATCGCATCAGTTTGATCAAGAAATCGGATAACAATGATATATTCACCCTTGCGCTTATATGTAGTAATATCCAGCGACGGATAAAGTCCACCGAGGCACGGCTCACGACCAGCATTAATTGTCCCGCCAAGATCAAGTAGATCAAGTTCAAGTTCTTTCCGGCTATCCCTTTATCCACGATCGCTTGCGTAAGAAACGGGAAGATCAATTGCAAGACACTACCTAGCGCCAGTCCGAGCAATAATTGGATAAAGAAACGTTTATAGGGTCTCATATATCCCCACAAGAAACGGAAGGGATCTTTCCCCGTATGCCGTTCATCTTTCCGCTCGTAAAACGCGGGGGTCGGCTGCAAGGCCATCAATATCCCTTTTTCCTCCCCTCTCGTACGGGTACTGATCCACGCATTACGAAACTCATCCTCATTGATCCGTAATAGATTCTTGCCGGGATCGGCAATATAGAAAACATATTCACCATCCCGTTTCTTTTTAGCGTCATAGAGTACGACGAAGTGATCCTGGTTCCAATGGAGGATACAGGGGAAAGGACGTTGCTCCACCATCTTCCCCAAGGTCATTCGTCCACAGATCGTACGGAAGCCGATATACTCGGCAGCATCAGCGATACCCAGCATGGAGACTCCTTCCCGGGTAACGATACAAAGGTTTTGCATCGTCTCGGCGGAATACTCCTTGCCATGGAACTTGGCGATCATGCGGAGGCAGGTGGCGCCGCATTCCATGGAGTCGGGTTGCTTGATATGGGGGAAGCTCATAATTTAATACCTTCCTCTATACTATACACATTTTTCCGTTCTTTCATTGCTTTCGACTTGTTTTTACGGAATGTATAACGAAGTAAGATCCAAGGCCGAAAAGAGACACTGATTTTTCGTTGATCGCTGTAGTTCTCATAGCTACCACTACGTAATTCCATCGAGGTACGATAAGTAACCAAACAATTCTCCATCGCCACGGAAATATAGAAATAGTCCGTAAAATTATAAGAGACCTGTACCATCGAAAAAGAAGGGCTATGATACTTCACACGAGAGATTGGCGTATAGGTATAATTGTTATATAATATATCAGCACCCAAATACCACTTCTTATAATTCGCATTGAAATACAAAGAGGAACTAAACCCTTTCCTCGGGTCTTGATTCTCATAATAATCCACGACATGATACGCATTGACACCTATACGCCCTAAATTGCCTATCCGATAAGACAGACTTCCCCCTATGCGTAAATTCTTATACTTCCCGCTATTCCTATAGCTACTGATATAAATATCCTCTTCGCTGAATCCATACGATTCCACCAAGTCCGTGCTGATCCGATAAGAGACGCTCGGTGTCAAATAAAATCCTTTCGTGTTAAATGTCAAGGATAGGTTCAATTTATGATTTTGGCTCGGAAGCAGATAAGGGTTTCCTTGTGTCTTCACTAAAGAATCCGTAGACATATTATAAGGATTCAATTCGCTCTCGGTAGGAGCCGTATTGGTAAGCGTGTATCCCAATCTCGTAGATAGATGATCGCTAAAATCATAATTACCGCTTAAAGAAATGCGAGGCTTGAAGTAATGATTAGAGGCCTCACCCGCTTTCAGCCAAATTCCTTCCAGCCCGGCAGAAAGCATATAAGAAAAACGCTTTATAGACTGGCTATAGTCCGCATACAAATACTCTTCCCATTTCTCGTGCCGGAAAGTAGGCATTCCTATACTCACTTGACGTATACGATCACTCGTAAAACGAGTCTGATTCCCTACATTCAAGCTACCTCCATTTGCAAAATCCACATTATAATCCACATCAAAACGACCGGAATTCCGGTCGTTCTTATATAAATATGTATTCAGATAAGACCAATCCAGATATGACTCCGAGCGATTTCCGTCATTCTCGTTATGATTTTTATTGAAAGCAAGGGTCGTTTCCAATATATGGTTTTTCGCAAACGTATGCTTATGGAACAAGCTAGCCGTAAAAATATACGATTGATCCTTATTAAAAGAAGAATAATCGAATTCTTGGGGTATTCCATCCGTTAAAAGTCCATCACCCCAACCTTTCTTCTTATTGATTTTTTTATTACCATACACATGAGCTACGATATAATCCTTGTCTGTACACATCCAACGGAATTGCAACTCACCTAAATAGCTAGTACCATCCAAACGTTCCTCTCCCTTCGTCCATTTACTATACCCCGTATTTAGCTGCCGTTGCTCCTGTTCCGAGCGATCATCATACAAATAGTCCACTGAAGCTCTTCCATAAAGTGCGTATCGAGAGTTTCCAACCTCAAAATACCCTACCCCAAGCCCCTTACGGAAAGGGACATCATGCCGCGTGGCTCCTTCCAAGAAGATAAAAGGTTGTGTCTTCTTTTTCAATTTTATATTCAATATCTTTTGGTAACCATCCTTTAAGTAACGGGCTTTCACCACATCGATTATCTCCACGGATTCTATCTCTCTCGGATCAAGAGTGGCGATTCCCGAGTTATAACGATTCCCGTTTATCAATATCAAGGGTTGCGCCCCATCCTCCAACTGCACCTTCCGGTTAGCCACATCCGAGTATAAACGAGGGATCTCTTGCAAAGCCCGGAAAGGATCTTTCATGCTTTTAGCCCTCTCCGACAAATAAAAGACCTCTCCTGTAGCGGTTCGGTCTACCCGATCGTTCCGGTTGCCCGTCACCGTTACCTCGTCCAAGTCCACAGTTTTCTCCGGTGTCAACAGGAAATCCATTTCAACATCCCGGCTTTCCACTTGCAATTCTTGTTCCTGCGCATTATATCCCACGAAAAACAAACGCAACTCATAGGTACCCACCCTAAGGCCTTCTATACGAAAACGACCTTTCTCATCTGTCAAGGTCATGGCAGACAATGAATCCTCTATACCAAGGATCACTTGTACCCCATCCATAACCTTTCGCTTCTCGTTCGTAATCGTCCCTGAGAAGGAATAAGACTGGGCTGATAATGTAAAGAGCCCTTGCAAAAGGAACAAAACCCCCAAAGTGAATACTTTCGTCATATTATGCGTATAATTCTTCTTTTAATAATTGACATTTGAAAAGATACATCAGATATTCTTTCAAAGTCATATTGATTGCGTCAAATGTACATATATTTTCCCCCGGATGCAACATTATTTGTTTATTACATGGTCCCAAACAGGCAGGCAGTAATTTACAATCTATACAATTTTGAGGCAACATCTCCTTCAACCAATAAGAAAGTTTTGTCTCATTCCAATGTACCTGTCCTGATTGTAAATCAAATTCTCCTAACGCATTTTTATCATCAAAAGAAGAAATCGTAGAACACTTAAAAACTTTACCATCATAATTAAACAAAACTTCTCTATGCCGTTCAGCAAAGCAAACATCTCCTTTTGGCATAATATAATAATCCAATAAAAATTTCTTATCTAAAAACTTTTGAACCGAAGCATGTAATAACGGCACATTAACTTTATCTTTTTCTAGTTGCCACACTTTTTTCAAAATGACAAAACAATACTTACGATCTAGAAAATCCAAATCACCAATGATTTCATCTATTTTCTCTAATGTCTTATTATCAAAGTTTATTCTTACCGCAAGCCACCTATTGGGAATTTTATCATTAATAAGCCGAATAGTTCTCAATGTCTTCTCATAAGTATCCTGATTCGGGTTATCCTTATCTTTCTTTATTTGATTATGGTGTATTCTATCACCATCCAAAGTAATTTGGAATTGGCACTCAAAGTCTTTCAAATAATCTATAATAGATTCTGTGACCAATACAGCATTTGTCGTAAACTCCGAGAGCAATCTTAATTGTTTAACTTGACAAAATACTCTTGCAAAATCTAAAATTTCTTTTATTCCTTTGAAATATAAGAAAGGCTCTCCACCAAAGAATGATATTTTAAGTGTTCTATAAGGATACTTAATATATTCATTCTCTATATTCTTTTTTATGGCTTCTATCACATCTTCTGCCAGAAAGCTACCCGATATTCTATTTTCATAACAATACCAACAATTCAGATTACAATCTAAAGTCGTATTTATCGTTAGTTGATACATAGAAGAATCAAATTGTAATTTTTTCTTTCTATAAGCAGCTATTTCTTTTTCCTCAAAACAGTCCTCAACAACATATTGATTATCAACTAAAAGTTCATAAAACATCGGATCATCCCGTTCTATCCTATCCAAATCTCCTATCTCATATTTATCATACTTAGCCTGATTTAATAAAATAAATCTATTATTAAATGCATTATAGCACAAGTATACATGTGGAAGAATCTCTTCTGAGATCTGATAATATATTTTTCTCATAACTAGACACAATATTATAAATGATCTTAATAATTCAATACTCTCCTATATTTCAAGGAGAGTGCTGAATCATCAAAATCATTAACCACAGTTTCCTCCAGCATTATTTGAACCTGAGCATTTGCCACCTGCATTGTTCGAACCAGAACAAAGACCATCCCCATTATTCGGAGACTTATCATCTGGATCCTCTCCTCCACGAACTAAAATAAGTTCATTCTCCTCTAGCCTCTCTAAAATAAGGCTAGGCAAATTCATTAAATCATTCATAATATCTAAAATTTATAGTTTATAATAGGTCATAATCTATGACCGTTTCATTTACTATTTTACTTATGACTGTCTAGGATTTTCTTGTGGACACGGAACCTTCCGTCCATCCTCAATCCAATACCATTCGTCAGTCTCTTCATCATAATGCCATTCACCACCTTTTATAGCGGAAAGTTCTTCCTTCGACAACAAATCACCAGTTTCCATGTCTATATGCTTTTTAGTCTGTCACAAAAATATAAGTAAAATTTCGTACTGTATCTAACAAACAGCTAACTTTTGTCTAACAAAAAACTAACAAAACGAGAAAAACGCATCTTTTTTAAGATTATTCACTATCTTCACATCCAAAATAACGAATCTATCATGAAACACGGCTTATATATCGCGACCATTATGTTGCTTATTTTAACACTCTCCCAAGGATATTGGCTATACAATATATATAACGCTGAAAAATATAAAACGCAAGAAGTCCTTGAAGAGCTATTCGAAGAGGCTATCAAGCAAGAAATGTCCAAGCGAATGGTTCGCAACAAACCGAAAGACCCCAACAACCCCAAAAGAATCATAAGAAGAGCTAGTGACATGACTCCGGAAGAACGAGCTAAGCTAAAAGGGGATACCATAATCTGGCCACAAATAAAAAATCGGAATCTAAAAGATAACTATGCCGACCTATTAGCGCAACGTATGCAAGACGGTCTGCGTAATGCGAATAAACCCTTAAAACCAAATGCATTAGACAGCCTATTCAATAAGACATTAACTGATCACAATTTACAAGCAATATCTTATATAGAAATATCAGACTCAACACGACAAACCATATATACGGTAGGAAAAAAATTCAACCGCTCATTTTATAAGTTCCGAACAGATAAGCTCCCGATAGGAACGCAAGGATTACAATATGTACAGGCTTTCGTTAAATTACCTCTTTCTGACATTGTCCAACGAATGCTCTTGGCTTTTACCGTATCTTGTCTAATCATCCTTACCTCGGCGAGCTGCCTATATTATTTATTAAGAACAATACGTAAAGCCCACGCCCAACTTCGAGAACGAGAGATAGCCGTACATAGCGCCATCCACGACTTGAAATCCCCGCTGAACACGGCGTATGCCTCTATGGATCTTATCGCTAGCCTAGAGAATGAACCGATGAAAGTGAATATATTAAATACCGGAAAAACTCAGATAAAACAGTTGATAGAGATCATCGAGTCCATGCTGTCACTATTGAAAACAGCGGATGGAAAAGAGAGCGTGCGAAGGTCGCCTATAGAAATCAATTCATTTATTGAGCAAACCTACCAAGCGATAGCAAGACTCTATCCGAACAAGAACCCCTTGTTCAAGTTTGAGAAAAGCGAGAATTTCCCCGACATGATCCAAGCTGATACCGTTCGTCTGGAACGTTGCCTCCGGAATTTGCTAGAGAACGCATTGAAATATTCGGATGACGATGTACGAATCACCGTAACATTGACTATGAAAAACAACCATTACCGAATAGCCATAAAAGACACCGGTTGGGGAATCCCCAAGAAAGCCCAGAAGAAACTCGGACAACAATTCTTCCGGGTGAAACAAGCCGACAAGCCTGCGCAACCGGGATATGGATTAGGTTTGAGTAGCGTAATGCTAATGGCTAAAGAAATGGGCGGCTCCATGACTTTTCAGAGTGAAGAAGGTGTCGGTTCAACGTTTTTTATTAACTTGCCAGCTGAAAACTCATAACACTATATGGAAGATAAACAGAAAGTGATCTTTATCGAAGATGATCTTAACTTGGCTCAAATCATCATATTGGCTTTGCAAAGTAAAGGATACGAGGTTTGCTACGCCAACACGTTAAGCGGTATTCAAGACATGATAGAAAAAGAATGCCCTAATATCCTGCTTCTTGATCTGGAAGTAGGCAATCAAAACGCATTGGATCAGTTGCCTTTTATTCGTTCAAAGCATCCTTCATTACCTATATTGATAGCCTCTTCCCACAACGAAGGGGAGGAAATAACACGCTGCTATGAAGCCGGAGCTAATCATTACACCAAAAAACCGTATGATATACAAGAAATAGATTTCCTAATCCAAAGGTTTTGTAAAAAGGCCAGTCCGATATCAAATAGTATATCTATTGGAGATTACCAACTGGAACTCTCCACTCATAAATTATTATATAAACAAGAGCAGTCAAAAACATTAAGTCCTAAAGATTTCAAGTTATTCTATCTGTTATCCGAGCAATTAAATCAGCCAGTAAGCAGAGAAAAGCTTTTTCATGAAATATGGGATGGGCAAGAAGTTCATGATAGCCTAAACAACAGCATCTCACGTTTGCGCAAATTATTGGAAAAAGATAAAACACTTTCAAAAGATGCCGTAAAAGGAGTTGGATATATATTATCAAAAAAAGACCAACTCTCCTCATCGTAATTAAGGGGGGGGCTTATTGTAGATTTCTAGATACGCCCTTGTTCCCTATCGCATGATTCGGGAAAAACACGTACGACTTTTTTGAAAAACACGTACGACTTTTCCCGAAAACACATACATGTTTTGAGTAAAAGATCATCCTGTTTTTAGCATACTAATAATCAGTATATTATATAATTCTTTTCATTCCCAAACTTATTGTTTGGAATTTATATCGATCCTATAGGGACGTAGCGTGCAGCGTTTGCTACCTAAAGAGTTTTCATTATCTTCGCGGAAAATTAATTGAGATGTGGACGTTCTTTATCATACTTCCAATCCTGTATCTTGCAGGGAATATTTATATTTATCTAAAGGGAAAACAGGCTTTGAAAAGCCAGTCTACCGGAGTTAAAGTATTGTTATCCATTGTTTTTTGGGGAGGAGCTTTGTCATTCTTCAGTAGTTTTCTATTCAGGAACCTAGATATGCCGGCTTCTTTCGCTCAAACAGTTTCCCAAGTAGGGACAGGATGGCTCGTGTTCACTTTATACATGGTATTGGCCCTGTTGGTATTTGATATGTTACGACTTTTCCACCTACGTTTCAAATACTCATTCTATTTATCCTTATTCTTAACACTCAGCTTATTAGGATATGGAAACTATAATTACCAACATCCTGATACACGAGTTATCAACATGGTTATCAACAAACCGGCCGATACCGATGGACAGCCGCTGAAGGTCGTAGCCATTAGCGACATACACTTAGGATACGCTACCAACAAGACAATGCTTGCCGGATATGTGGATATGATAAACGCCCAACGCCCGGACATCGTTCTTATCGGTGGAGACTTGATAGACAACAGTGTCGCACCTCTGCGATACGAGCATATGGAAGAAGAACTGGCCAAGATATACGCCCCATTAGGCGTTTATATGGTACCGGGTAACCATGAGTATATCAGTGGCATAGAGGATAGCGAGAAATTCATAGCGCAGACGCCCATCGTACTTTTAAGGGATTCCGTGGCTATCTTGCCCAATCAGATCCAACTCGTAGGACGGGACGACCGGCATAACAAAGGACGGAAAACTTTAGGTCAGCTTACCGCGAACCTTGATAAAAGCAAACCTGTTATCTTACTAGACCATCAACCCTACGATTTAGAGAAAACGGAAGAGGCTGGCGTAGACTTACAGTTTAGCGGACATACACATCGAGGACAAGTATGGCCGATGAACTGGATCGTGGATCATCTGTTCGAATTAAGTTACGGGATTAAAAAAATCGGAAATAGTACGATTTATGTCTCATCCGGCTTATCTTTGTGGGGACCGCCTTTCCGTATCGGTACGGACAGCGAGATGGTGGTGTTCAATATTACATTCAAAGAGTAAAGATGAAAGTATTTATTCAATCGATCGTAGCGCAGCTATTACTAAATCCGTATATTTTCTGGAGAGGATATCAAGCGCTTCCTCCTAAGAAAAGTTGCCGGATTCCTTTTATCTTGTTTTTCGTACTCGAACTATCGCTTTATTTTTTCGGATTTATTTTCAGAAACGAACTACCAGATAACGTGATAATCACCATCCAATACATCTGTAACACTTGGTATATAGCGTCCATTTATATCACTTTATCTCTCTTGGTACTTGAGTTGATCAAGCTCTCCCAACGTATCAAGCCATGGTTCCCAAAATGGATAACGGGATATTGGCAGCGAACTAAGTTAATCCTGTTTTTTCTTATTGTATTCGGTGTTACCGGTTTAATGATTCACGCATACCATACGGTAATGAATCCGATCGTTAAGAACGTATATATCACGTTGCCCAAAAGCGCAGGGGATCGGGATAGCCTGACAATTGTCATGATGAGCGACTTACATATCGGAGAGGTTATCGGAAAGGACTTGGTACAAAAATATGTGGCACTCAGCAATGCGCAGCATCCGGATATGGTGGTATTGGCGGGAGATATCATGGATTATGAATCCCGGTTCGCGGAAAACGCTCACATAGAGGATGATTTAAAACAACTAAAAGCTCCGTTGGGAGTATATATCATTTATGGGAATCATGAATACCGGGCAAACCGGAACGCGAAATATCGTTGGCTGCAAAAGACCGGAGGTACGCTACTAATAGACTCGGTGGTCCAACCGGATTCAACTTTTTATTTGATAGGGAGAGATGATTTTATAAATAAAAAACGAAAATCGCTTCATTTGTTAATGGAAGGGGTGGATACCGGCAAACCGATTATCGTATTGGATCATCAACCTTGGTCGTTCGCCGAGATGAATATGAACGGGGTGGATCTGGGATTGCACGGACATACGCATAACGGACAGTTATGGCCTTATCCCCTATTGATGAAACTAATTTATGAATGTCCGTACGGATACTATAGGAAGGGACCGACGCAGTTTTACGTATCTTCCGGCATCGGCATAGCGGGACCACCTTACCGGGTGGGAACCGTCTCGGAATTGGTTGTATTACATATAAAATTCTCGTTGTAGAGACGGGGCGTGCCCCGTCTCATCCCCTCAAATTGGTATCTTAAATTACTGTTTGACAGTGGGAGACGGAGCACGCTCCGTCTCTACAGCTTGTGCTGTGATAACTGTAGGGGTACTGAGTGTCTCGTCGTATAGTTTAGGATCACCCAGCACTTCCAACGCTTTCTCCAATACAGGATCATCTTTCAAGCTTTCTTGCAACTCTCCTCGTTGGTAATAATAACGTTTTACGATCTCGGCGGCCATTACTCGTTTCACCTCATCCTTAAAACGATCGAAATCCCGTTCCAAGTTCGGAGTCAACTTAGCCTCCAATTCCTTGAACGCTGTAGAATCCTCCTCCAGATACCCCTCGAACTCAGCCACTTCTTTCAAGTTCTTCAAAACTTTCTCGCTTTGGCGGTCATAGGTGAAATTCTTGGACTTGGCGTATTGCTTCAAAGCTTCGAAATCCTCATCGGAAACCGTAAATTCCTCGATGGGAGCGATTGTCTTATGCTTTTGTGCCCAATCCGTAACGAAGTCGAACAAGACTGTATCCGCCGCCAAATAATACATCATGGTAGGCACTTTCGGCTCCTTCACCTCAAACTCCGGACGTACGCCACCACCATCACGAACCGGACGCTTCTTGGACGTATAGAATACGGAAGTCAAGCTATCCGGAATAGCAGCCACGCTACCATCCTCTTTCCGGTGCGAATAATCGATTTGCTGGATGCAACGGCCACTCGGGATATAGTATTTACTCATCGTGATTTTCACTTTCCCATTATAAGGCAGGTCACGAGGAGCTTGCACCAACCCCTTACCAAACGAACGTTGTCCCACCAACACGGCACGATCCATATCCTGCAGAGATCCCGATACGATCTCAGCGGCGGAAGCCGTACCTCCATTGATCAATATAGCCAACGGCATTACCGTATCCAAAGGCTCCGTAGAGGTTCGGTACGTACGATCCCATTGCTTAATCTTTCCTTTCGTTGAAAGCACCTCGCTGCCTTTCGGTACGAACATACCTACGATTTGTACGGCACCTTCCAGCACGCCGCCGCCGTTACCGCGCAAATCCAGTACCAAAGACTTGATATTATGATTTTTCTTTAAGTCCAAGAACGCCTCTTTCACCTCTTGAGCACTCTTGATAGTAAATGCCTTTAGATAAATATAACCGATACTGTCATTCTTAACCCCGTAGTAAGTAACTTGAGGTGTCGTGATCTGCTTACGGGTAATCTCGAACTTCCGGGGTTTCTTCTCGCCCGGACGTTGGATCGTCAAAACCATCTTCGTATTCGGAACACCTTTCAACAACTCGCTGACCCGGGAGTTTGTCGCCTTGGAAACATCGATCGTATCAATCGCCAAGATCAGATCGCCCGGCTTCAGACCCGCTAAATCGGCCGGCATTCCCTCGGTAGGCTCGGCGATCATCACGCCTCCCTCATTATTACGCTGACGGATCAAGGAACCGATACCTCCGTATTCGCCAGTTGTCATCAAACTCAATTCCTCCGTATTTTGCTCAGGATAATATTCCGTATAAGGGTCTAAACCACTCAACATCGCCTCGATTCCCCGCTGAACGGTTTTATCCACATCCACTGAATCCACGTAGAACATCTCTACTTCTTTCAATAAAGAATTGAAAATGTCCAGGTTCTTACTCACCTCAAAGCGGTTATCTTTCTGTGCCCATCCCGGCATTACGCTACTTGCGACGAACAGCAAGCAAAATAAACCTATAATTCCTCTTCGTTGAACCAATCTGTACATACAATATTTAGTTAATTAACGGCATAAATGTAAGGAATAATACGCCGCCTAAGCCAATATCCCTTTTACTTTTAACTTTATTTGTTCCCATTTATCATCCGGTATCTGCGGGCCAACCACGTCGATCACATAGCCCGCTAACATCGATCCGACGCGTGCGGATTGTACCAATGACGCCCCTATGGATTGACCGTATAAGAATCCGGCGGCGAAGTTATCACCGGCACCAGTCGTATCAATAGGTTTACCTCCCTCAGCCGGGACAGAATAAAATTGGCCATGACTACCAATCAAGGCCCCATCCTTTCCCAAAGTAACCAAAGAGACCTCAACTAGCTCAGACAGGGTACGTACGGCCTCAGCAGCCTTTTGTCCGGTATAAGCTTCCGCCTCGCTCTCATTAGAGAATAAAATATCTACATATTTAGGAATGATATCCTCCAGCATTCCTTTAAAAGCATTCACGATATTGAAGTTCGACAAATCTAGCGCTACTTTCAAGCCTAACTTTTTAGCCTTCTCCATCGTAGAACGAACCAACGGCTCGTTTACGAGCAAGTAACCTTCTATATAAATACATTGATATTTACTTAGCATCTCCTCGGTGATCTCATCCGGGGTTATTGTCGGGGCCGGGCCAAGGAAAGTACCCATCGTACGTTCCCCATCCGGCGAAATCATCACCGTACAACTACCTGTAAGTCCATCCGTCTTGATAAAATAGGAAGTGACACCCGCTTTTTCCAACGCATCCTCATAAAATCCGCCGATCGAATCATCCCCGATCTTACCGATAAAGCCTGAATTCGCTCCTAAAGAAGACATCGAACGCATCGTGTTACAAACAGATCCTCCCGGAGTCTGCGTACGTGGCAAACCGGCCAAAGTCGTACGGATAGCGATCATTTGTTCCCTGTTAATCATATCCATAGCCCCTTTCTGTATACCGATTTCCGATAGGACATCATCATTTTCAAGCCTCAATAAAACGTCTACCAAAGCGTTTCCTAAACCTATTGTATTCATTTTTTCAATTTTTTTTTCGCAAAGATATTGCATATTTCGAAAATACCCCGTACTTTTGCAGTGCAATTTCAGAAAGGGGTTACGAAATAACCTTTGAAAAAGCGAAACATTCTTCCTTAGCTCAGTTGGTTAGAGCATCTGACTGTTAATCAGAGGGTCCTTGGTTCAAGTCCAAGAGGAAGAGCGAAAAGACATCGGGAAAGACTGGAAAACATTCTTCTTTAGCTCAGTTGGTTAGAGCATCTGACTGTTAATCAGAGGGTCCTTGGTTCAAGTCCAAGAAGAAGAGCGAAAAGAGTTTTCATAGAGAGATTAAAAAGTTAAAAACTGATTCTTCCTTAGCTCAGTTGGTTAGAGCATCTGACTGTTAATCAGAGGGTCCTTGGTTCAAGTCCAAGAGGAAGAGCAAAAAGAGAGAGATACCTATTAATAGGTATCTCTTTTTTCTTTTGTTCTTTTTCCGTTATTCACAGGGTTTTCAACAGGGTTATTAACAACCCAGTAATCCTCCTACCCTCTCCAAGCTATTAAAAATAAATTCTTTAATTCTTCCGCAAGGACTCCACGACGCATATTGGGAAGATGAACATTATCCCGCAAATCAGCGGGCATGTCTTTAATAAGTACATCCGACTCCAGCGAAGCCTTATAAATAAACTCCGTATCAAACAAAAAGCGATTCACCTGAGTTGAGGCCAAGAACGATTTTCCCCGCTGGTTAAAACCTTTCAAACCTCCTTGAGCATCCGTATGCGTTAATCCTAGAAGCGTAAAATTCAATATACGGGAAGCATAACTCATAATCTTTCTTCGAGTACTTAAATGGGTATAATACGTATGATTTCGCACGGCGATAACGACATCATATCCTGATTCCAGCCATTCTACCATCCGACAGATAGAATCCGTCTCATACGGGAAATCATAATCCGTATATAAAGTAATGGATGAGGTAGAATGAGATAAGCCAGCCCTAACAGCGGCTCCTTTCCCCTTATTCGTATCATAACTTACGATCATCGTATCAGGGAGAGCCTCCAGAAGACGTCCCACCGCATCCTTCGTAAATCCTCTCTTCGAAGCGTCATTCACGACGATAAAACGGAGTGAGCGGCCTTTTAGCATCTTTACCAATTCCGCATGTTTCTCGATCATCAGACGTTCCCAGCCTTCTTGTGGATTATAGCAAGGTAAGATAAGGTCGATCGCCTCCTCTTTACCGGGGAGAGTCTTCGGTCGATGAAGCGGCTCTGAAAAATCCGATGTCAATTGCTCCCATACGATCTTAAACCAGATCAACACACAAGGAAGTGCTTTCAACGCATAAGGAATAACATAAGTTTTCCGGATATAACAGGGAAATATATCTGTTGGAGAAAGGGATGTAAGAATAAAACAGAAAACGAATAGTACCGTATTCAATACAGGAGTCGTCTTACGGGTAGGCGTACCTATATACCAAAGGCAGACGGCTATCATGGCTCCCAAATATCCGCTATTCTCTGTTCCGGAGCTAAAAAGAACCATAAACAAAAGAGTGGAGCAAAGAAAATGCATGCGAAACCGCCGGTTATCATATTGATTTATCCTAAAATAAGGAGCAATAAATAAAAGTAGCCCGGGGATAACCAACCAGAGATCACTATACGTATTGACTCCCGAAATCTTACGAACCATCCCCAACAAAGAGATATTTGTATAAGGAGTAAATAAATTCTCCACATTCTTATCGAGAAGTACCTCATACCATTTCACGTATTGACTTGCCACATATTGAGGAGACGTATATAACATCGGGAGAATATACAAGACGATGCCCCAGAAAATAAGTCCTTTCAAAAAGGCGATCCGGCGTTTTGAGAATAGCAGGAAAGCAAGACCGACAATGCCATAAATCTTAGTCATCGTCCCCAAGACGATCATTAGAGCCGCCCAAAACTCCTGCTTCCGTTCAATAAAAATAAACGAGAATAAAATCATGCCGGCTATGGCTATGTTAAATTGCTGCATAAGAACACACGTAAACAACTCATTCAAGCATAACCAAATAACAAACGCCTGTTTCCAATCCGCCAATCCAAGTTTACGGATAGCCATATAAAGCAGCAAACTATTCGCGAGACACCATAGCAACATCCCGATATAAGGAGAGAAGAGGGAGAAAGGCGCTATTATAGCCGTAAAAGGGATCCCGTATAAAAACCGGTCGTGATATTCATTCGGATAATACGCATAAAGATCTTTCAATTCTAACGCATGAAAAAAGGATGCCCTATAAATCATAAAGTTATTATAAGTCCTTCCCACTGGTAATTTCAATAAACAAGCGACAAGGGCCGTCGCGAACCAAACAAATCCGACAAACCTCGGACGCTTAAATATCGGGCGTCTAAAAAATACTCTCAACATATCCTTTTTTATTCGTTACAACTCCACTTTCAAATAAAACTTTTGACAGCCTATATGTTCAAAAGACTCGCCAACGCATAAAAACCCCTATCTAAAACAGTAGAAAAAACGTAAAAAGCATTTTTTTAAGTATTATCTTCGCGACATGGGAAAGAATAAATTAGCTAAGTTTGACGATATGGCGAGCTATCCGCACGTATTCCAATACCCTTTCGCCGCCCTACAAGAAAAAGGGTTTGATATGAAAGGACAGTGGCATGAACGTTTTTTCAAGAACGATCACCCTATTGTCTTGGAATTGGGATGCGGAAAAGGGGAATATACCGTAGGTTTGGGAAAGCTTTTCCCAAATAAGAATTTTATTGGTGTCGATATCAAGGGAGCACGTATGTGGACCGGAGCGAAAGAATCGCTGGAAGCCGGGATGAAGAACGTGGCTTTCCTACGTACCAGTATCGAATTGATTTCCTATTTCTTCGCTCCGGGCGAAGTAGCCGAGATCTGGATCACATTTCCGGACCCTCAAATGAAAAAGGTCAATAAGCGTCTGACCGGAACCCGTTTCATGAAAATGTATCGGGAAATCCTTTCCGGAGATGGTATCATCCATTTAAAAACGGACAGTAACTTCATGTACACCTATACGTGCGAGATGGTAAAAACGAACCATTATCCCGTATTGTTCAGTACAGACGACCTATATCATTCCAATCTGGCGGATGAGATCTTATCCATCAAGACCTATTACGAGCAACAATGGCTAGATCGTGGATTAAACATCAAATACATCAAATTTGTTTGTGAGGAAAGAGAGCGATTGGTGGAACCTGACGTAGAAATAGAGTTAGATCCTTATCGTAGCTTTAATCGCAGTAAACGAAGCGCTTTGGCTTCTGGTAATTAAAAGAATGACTAAAAAAAAATCAACAGATATGACAATCTATCCGAATCTGATTATTGAGGCGTTGAAGAACGTTCGTTACCCGGGTACGGGAAAGGACATTGTTTCCATGGGCCTCGTAGAAGACAACATTCGTATCGATGGTATGAATGTCACTTTCTCGTTATTATTCGAGAAGCCGAATGATCCATTTATCCGCTCCGTAGTAAAAGCCGCGGAGACCGCTATCTTAACCTATGTAAGCCCTGAGGTGAATATCAAAGGGAACATCACGGTAAAAGCACGTCAGTTAGCTCGCCCGGAACCGGATAAATTATTACCGCAAGTAAAAAATATTATCGCCGTATCTTCCGGTAAAGGAGGAGTTGGTAAAAGTACCGTTGCCGCTAATCTGGCTGTCGCATTGGCTTTACAAGGATATAAGGTAGGATTGCTGGATGCCGATATATTCGGGCCGTCCCAACCCAAGATGTTCAACCTAGAAGAGGCTCGCCCTTATATGGAAGAGGTAGAGGGCAGGGAACTGATCAAGCCGGCCGAAAATTATGGTGTCAAGATGTTATCCATCGGCTTCTTCGTAAATAAAAACGACGCTGTCTTATGGCGTGGAGCAATGGCTAGCAACGCATTGAAACAATTGATCGGCGACGCCAACTGGGGTGAGCTTGATTATTTCTTGATCGATTTACCTCCCGGAACGAGTGATATCCATTTGACAATGGTACAAACACTAGCGATAACCGGAGCCGTGGTGGTAAGTACGCCGCAAGAGGTTGCTTTAGCGGACGCTCGTAAGGGTATCAGCATGTTCACAGGGGATAAGGTGAATGTCCCTGTTTTAGGATTGATCGAGAATATGGCTTGGTTTACCCCAGCGGAATTACCGGAAAACAAATATTATATATTCGGTAAGGAAGGTTGTAAACGCCTAGCTGAAGAACTGAACGTGCCGTTACTGGGACAGATTCCTATCGTACAAAGTATCTGCGAAGGAGGAGATCAAGGCAAGCCGGTTGCCTTGAACCCGGACTCGATCACAGGAAAGGCATTCCAAGAATTGGCCGAGAATGTAGTCAAGCAAATAGACTATCGCAACGAGCATCTGGCTCCGACAGAGCGGGTGATTGTAACCAAGAAATAAAATAGAGAAGGGTTGGCAAAATCTGTCAACCTTTCTTTTTCTACTTTCATACCTTTCACAGAATATAGCTACGGAATAACAAGTTAATTTGTATAAAAAGTTTGATAAACAAAAATATTGTAAAAGAATACGAAGATTGCATATTAAAAAATTATTCCGATGTAATTTCTTTAGATTTTAATTTACCGTATAAAATAATATTGTTATCATCTTCCGAAATAGAGCTTTCCAACAAACCTAACTTTTCATATTGATCAGTTGCTAATCTATCTCTATGTTTCAGTATATCTTGTAATTTTTCTTTGAATGTGATGGCATATATATTTGCGGCATAGTATCCATTCTTAAATGGGGGCAGATCATAATCATCTGTAATATTACCCAAATCATCTATATTCAATTTATAATAAGACCCTGTCAAAGTTCTCTTATCTAATAAGATAAAATTTTGATATACATTCCCAACTCTTTGAGCAATCTCTATTATATAGTGATTAGGAAGTTCATAAAAGCAATGTTGAGGTGTTTTTTCCTTATTACTAAACCTTACTGTCAATCTAGGGGATATAACATTTTTTATTGGATCATAATTATAGAGTGTATCATTTATAGAATTCCATCGGTATAAATAATAGTCAAAGTGGCATGTGTTATGCAAGAACCAAACCTCACTACTAGCTTTAATATTTTCTGAACTTATACGTTGCGCACTAATACTCTGCAAAATATTTCCATCAAAATCTTGCTTCCAAATCAAATAAGGCATATCTTTTTGAGGCATAGAAAAAACAGTTATTTGTTTCTTCTCCACCTCAATATAAAAATTGCTACGATACACTTGATATGCCAAAGGGATATCACCTATATAATCTCCCTGAAAATTAAAAACAATAATTCTCTTCGACACCCAAGGAAGTATATATACACACTGATTTATTTCATCAATATAGTCAGCATAAACATCTATATATTCACCTGATCCTTTTCCTACAGATCCAATATCACATAAATATTTACCATTTATATCAAATAACTTATACTTTTTGCCATACGAATATATTCCGATATGATTTTCTGTTATAGTAGGAACCAGACCAACATTCACCAATGCTTCATCCTTGTTCTCAAGTCGAACTAGTTTCATTGAATCTATTAATAAACTCAATTCTATATTCCGCACAGTTTTAGGAGTATTAGCTAAATCACAGACCACTATAGAATCTCCACCTATAATTTCATAGTGACCTATTTTTTTATCGACACCTTTGTTTTCAATACATGATAACAAAACACATTGAAACAAGCTATATAATATTATTTTATAGTATTTTATAATTGACATAAGTTCTCTCTATTTAGAAACAATTCATAATTCGATATTGAAGGACAAAGCAATTTATATACACAATCTTCACATACACCAAAATCTCTCGTTCTCAACCAATAATCTCCTTCACTTATCTCTTTATATGCTATTTCCCCAAAAGACATTTGCAATATATTACCTATCCGCTTTTCAGAATTCATATTTGAATAGACATCACCATTTGGAAGCAATATCAGTTTTCCAAAAAAATTATCATTGATAACACTTCTTCTATAAATAGTTTTCTTATCTATACGAGTTCTCGTTATGTCGTTTTTATTCAAAAATACATATTTTTTAAAAAAATCGATATTATCACCATTATATACAGGATAGACATTAAACGGTCTTGTTTTAAGGCAATCACACTCCCCTATAATTTTTAAATCTGCTTCATCATCAACAATAAAATTAAAATTCACATTATCTAACAATAGCCCATTAATATATTCCCAATCAAATGGAGTATGAAATAGTATTTCAATATTAAAGTTATAATTCATCATTTTTTTCAATAAATCAAAATCTATATTTTTATCACATATATAAATTCTTGGCTTAAAATCTAATTGGCTAATAAAATCCATTAATAAAAATATCTTATCATATTTTAATATATCACCTCCAAGTATATTTACTGTTGGTATTTTATATGTATTTATCATAGAGAAAATCCTTTTATAATCTCCATAACTCAAATTACCACAATAAAAATCAGTGCAATGTATAGTTTGCTTATAATAGCTATTACAGCCTGCACAATTCAGTCCACATTCAGCACCTATATAAATATTTACCTCAAATATATTCCTAACAATACTTCTACTCCTAATTGGTATATTGGCTCTGCGCTCTTTTAAAAAATTATTATATACCAAAAGAGAAGGAGATATAATAAATGGTTTTTTGTTATTTAATGTCACAACTTCTATATCTCCAGAATATGTTTCACGCAATATCTTAATAAATTGTCGATTGTTATCACTATCAAAAAAAGTACTATCTATTTTCACACAATATCCATTACTTACATCTCTCATTTTTTCTAAAACAGCAAATATTTCACTATTTTCAACAACATCAATACAAGATGAATTTATTGTATTATACAAAATAGCCTTATCTTTATTTTTAAAAACAAAGACATATGGCTCCAAATATAACCAGTATTTATCCATAATTCAATCAACTATTAAATTATTAATTATTTCACTATACAAAATAGGATTATTTTCTAATTCAGAAATCATCTTAGAGTAATATTGATATCTCCTCTCTAAATTCATAAATCTATCACACGTATGCTTTTTTTCATAATCCATAAAGTACATACAATAAGCACAACATTTTATTAAAACGCAATTATTACAAAGATTTTTTATTTTTTCATACATTCTATTATAGCTGTTTACTATCTTATCTAAATCTATATTAACAGCTTCCTCATCAATAGTCCCTAGGTATTTTTCTTGACCAATTCTTTCACACGGTAATATCTTACCGTTAACAGTTAAAAATATTTTTCTTTGAAAAGGCATGCAAGTTCCAGTTGGTATATACTTTTGATTTTCAAAACAAAGATCTTTCACATCTTTATAAATATTATCACAAAAAGACGAAATAAAATTATTTAATATCAAGACTTCAGGATTAACACTTAACGTTTCATTCGAAATTTCCTTTTTATAAAAAGACAATCTAAACTCTTCTGTTGAATTTGAGAATATAGTATTAAATTCCTCTTTTTTACACTCAGACACACCATGAGTATTAAGCTCCGAAATACGAGGAATTTTATTTAAATTATTTTTAAAGAAGCTATAAATACTATACACTCTATTTCTATTATGTAATACAGCATTAAAATCAACTTTAGATTCAAAATACTCAGGATATAACTCTTTCAATTTCAAAACATTATTCATTACCTGATCAAATGATTCATCACCATTTTTATTCAATCTATAGCTATTACTGTACTTATCACCATCCAAACTCACCAAAATATTAAAATTTTTCAATACAAGAAAATCCATATACCTATCTAATAAAATTGCATTAGTTGTAATATGATAAGAAAAATTAAAATTAATATCCTTGCATTTATCTTCAATATAATCAATGATCGATTTCATAACATCAAATCCGAGCAAAGGTTCACCCCCATAAAATCCCACCGATAACACATTATTATATGATATATTTTTTTCGCTTTTCCAATATAAATACAAATAATCAATCATTTTTTTCGCTTTATCAAACGATAATTTTATTCCTGCTCTCTTATCATAATTATCATACAAACTTCCATATCCACAATAGTAACAAGATAAATTACACATATCAGTAACCTCAAATAATAGCAATTTCAAATTTGACAGATTATACTCTAAGTCATTTTTGCTAATCATCCCTGTTAGATCCACATTTGACTTATCAAAAAAACCATTTTCACATAAAAAATCATATTTCCTCTTGTAATAATCACAATCATCATCATTTTTTCCATCTAAAAAAGCCTTCATTCCTTTTGAAATATAATGAAAGCTCTTTCTTTTATCTGAATAAAAATAATCATTACCATTTTTTGTATTGAAAGTCTTATCATTCATGTTCGTCATTTTTATGCTTTAAGCTTGATATATTTCACAAAAGGATCATTTAAAAAAATGATCCTTTATCACGTTAAGCTACATTTTCAGTTTAATATGAAGTATATGATTTTTTATGCCTTCAATGGATATATTATCCTTTTTCTCCCGAAAATGCTCCAGCACCAGTTCCTCCACCCTCGTCAACTTCATCAGTCGCTAATGAATGGCTACTACCACCATCTGACGCGTTTGTTCCATGACATCCACAGATACAACAAGGATTACTACCCCCATAAATATCTGACAATTCTCGCTTGGACAACTCCCGTTTACTTAGATTGTCTAATTTTACAAAATCACTAATTTCCATAAGCTACAAATTTTAAATTTAACACTTGGAACTATCACTTATGTATACATAAATACATTATATATATCCTCTATACCCAAACTCCACAAAATAACAATCTCCTGTTTTAAATAGTCTATGAATGACATGATCACATCATTTTACTTACTTATATTTAAGTCCAAAATAAAATCGAACACAATATATGTATATTTTTTTAGAACTCCAACTTTTATCAAGTTTTTTTAAAAAAAATCAAATAATAAATATAAAAGGATCAAAAAGCTGTCAAGTATATAATACCACATGACTCACCACTACTACAGGAAGTCTTATTCTTCGACTTTCAATCAATATTGTAACCTCTGTTCTAACACCACTGACAAATAGTATCTCACAGTGTCATGCACTTCCTCTATAAAACTATTATTTTTTCATTTACGACAATCTATTCGAGTTCCGATTACTATCCATGATATTTTGAATAGCTCTTGTTCACTTTTGCTGAATACTACGATTTACACTTGTTCCAACAAAAAAGCACAGCTTAACAAAATATTGTTTATATTGTCAATGCAAAAAACATAAAGACAAAAACTAAAGTTGTGTGAGACGACAAGAAACAATAAAAGGCAAGGAGAAGAAGCTAATAAGTTCTTCTACGCATAAGGAAATGCCCACAGTTTCTTCCTAAGAGAACTGCAATTTCCACTAATAGGAACTATTCTCCCCATAAGAAAAAGCTGCAGAAAAATAGAACAGACTGATATTCTCTCTATATATTTAGAGACAAGCCCCATTTCATTATTCTTTCACATTCATTATTTGGTAACGCTAAGAGCGAATCATTTGTTAATCATTAGCAAGAATTAAGTGGTTTAGTGCTTTTGAGTAAATTCTCATACCGTACAAACCAGCCCGATTACTTGGTCATGTACTCCTTGATATATAACGTTGAAGAGGCTGCCTGTTATTTCGTAGTCATAGCTTCTCTTGATTGCCACCAAGAGAATAAGACCTTTTTGAATTTCTATTAATAGCAATCGTAATTTTTATGAATAGTAAAACAGACTACAATGAAACCTGTCTTCAAGAAATATACAATAAGCAGGATGATTTCTTGCAGATTAATGATGCGTTTAGAGCTAAAATATGTACATAGATACATGTCCAAATAAAGATTCGGATTTTGCCCTAGGTAAGATTAAGTTAGTAGACTCTGGATTATATTGGAGATAAAAAGCTTTCCAAGTAGCAAGTTATTCACTTTCGAAGTCGTAAGTTAGCAGCTGTATATAGCCACTAGCTATTCATCCAACAAGCCGTAGGTTATTCACTTCAACAGCAAAGAGCAATCTATCAAACAGTCTAGTTTTCAAACAAACTAGAGAAAATCCACCAAAATATGGTTACTACAAATTTACATACTTGGCTGTTTCTGTTAACTTACTTATTCCAGCTAAGTACAATCTCCTGTTCAACCCACTATATACTTGGCTTTCTTACCGCAAATCTTCCTGATACCCAACACAATCAGCCAAGATACAGCGAATGCTACCACAGAAGCGGCAGGAATCTGTAAACCCAATGGGATATTCAAGGCTCTCGCCAACAGCACGCTGGGTCCCGTAAAGAAATAATGTACCATATAGATACCGAAACCGCATATGGTTAAGTTCGCCAACATTCGCTTAATCGTATCCGACTTAACATTTACCTTCTTCGCCAGCAAGAAGATAGGAATCGTCATCATCACCACATTGGGAGAACAATAATAGAAGAATAACTCTAACTGTTCCTCCGTGTAAGCAGGCAAAGCGGTCGTATAGCGGAAACCGAAGAAAGTAATGGCATAGCCTACGACAAATATAGGAATGCCTATCCCAACGATCTTTCCTAACGACCAATCATGATTCCGCAGATAATGCCCCAATAGCAAGTAACCGTTAAACCCGGCGAAATAATAAAGCATACTGAATTCATTCCATGAGCATCCACCCCAAATGTAAGGAGATACGAATTCCCGATAATAAGGAATAAACAAAGTCACTCCCCAACCTGCCAGAAACCATAATTTCGCCTTATCCGAAACTTTCTCGACCCAAGCGGAGAAGATCGGCAAATAAAGATATAAACCTATCAGTAAATAGATATACCACATATGTACATCCAACAATGAGAAATTGAACGGTATCTGGGCGATATAGCCTAAAGACACACTCAACGATTGACGAGTCACCTCTTCTCCCGAATAAGGGAAGAAATCAAGAATAAGTTCCGGCCTCAAACCAAGCAGTCCCGTAAACCAAGGAAATAAATTATAAATAACAGACCAAATCAAGAAAGGCCAGAATACACGCAATATCCTTTTCTTATAGAAAATAGAAGTCTCTTCCCGAACCGGTAGCAACAAGGCTCCCGTAATCATAACAAACAGAGGTACACAAGGACGAAGAAAAGCCCCATAGGCAGCTCCCCAAAACTTAATATCTCCAATAATCGGAGAATCTCCGGGATAGAAATTAAACGGGTCTGTACAATGACAGCAGACAACCGTAAACATGGCTATCAAGCGTACGACATCCAGCCAAACTACGTGTGTTTTCACGGTAGGATTTGTTACATTTTGCATAAAGTAGATCGATTGTGTTTAGATTGACGGCGAAAATACAAAATAATCCAGCCGAATAGGAAATTCAGCTGGATTTCTAACCTCTATTAACGATATTCATTAATATACAAAGTCTTTCCTACGGATAAACGCCACCGTACGATGTATTTCCGTGTACATAATAATATCCTCATCGATAAATGGCACCTCTTTCCGGTAATCCTTCAAGAACTTCTCCAACACAGGGGAGGTCCTAGCCGGACGACGGAACTCGATTCCTTGTGCCGCATTCATCAGCTCGATCGCCAAGATATGATCCAAGTTGTCCATGATCTTAAACAACTTCGTGGCGGCGTTCGCTCCCATGCTCACGTGATCCTCCTGCCCGTTGCTGGATACGATGGAATCGCTGCTCGCCGCGTAGCAATACATCTTATTCTGGCTTACCATACTGGCGGCCGCATATTGAGGGATCATGAAACCGGAGTTCAGGCCGGGATTAGCGACCAAGAACTCAGGCAATCCCCGCAAACCCATGATTAATTGAGCGACACGACGTTCCGATATATTTCCTAACTCAGCCAAGGCAATCGCCAAGAAATCATAAGAAATCGCCAAGGGCTGACCGTGGAAATTACCGCCGGAAATAATCTTATCCTCCTCCGGGAAGATCGTCGGGTTATCCGTCACGGAATTTACTTCAGTAAGCAGGACATTCGCCACATAATTGATAGCGTCTTTCGTAGCCCCATGCACTTGAGGGATACAACGGAATGAATACGGGTCCTGAACATGTTCCTTTTTCCGGGCGATTAACTCACTTCCCTCCAATAGCCGTCGAAAAGCGGCCCCGGTCTCGATTTGTCCGGGATGCGGACGCATCTGCTGGATACAATCCATGAAAGGATCGATACGCCCATCGAAAGCCTCCAAGGATAAAGCGGCGATCAGATCCGCTTTCTTGGACAGGCTAAACGCACGCATCAAGGCGAATACGCCATTGGCGCTCATAAATTGCGTACCGTTCAATAAAGCCAGCCCCTCTTTACTCTTCAGCTTTACAGGCTTCCATGCAAATTCATCCAATACACTAATAGCTTCCCGTTTGCGGCCCTTATAATAAACGTCACCCACGCCGATCAGAGGCAGAAACAAATTCGCCAGAGGCGCCAAATCACCAGAAGCGCCTAAAGAGCCACGATCATACACGATCGGAAGCACGTCATTATTGAAAAAATCCAGAATACGTTGTACGGTAATCACCTGTACGCCACTATGCCCCAACGAAAGGGCATGCGCTTTCAATAACATCATCAAACGGACGATCACCGGACTTACCTCATCCCCTACGCTACAGGCATGACTTTTCACCAAGTTCTCTTGCAAGGTGCTCAATTCGCCCGGAGAGATATTCTTATTACATAAGGAACCGAAACCGGTAGTAATCCCATACAAAGGCCCCTCCTGCTGCTCGATTTTATGATCCAAGTAATCCCGGCAACGCTGGATGCGCTCCTTCACCTCGAGTGAAAGCTCCAACTTCATATTTTGAGTAAGTATCCGTTCGATTCCCTCAAAAGAGAGAGGCTCGGAACCCACATAATAGACATTGCTCATATGCTATAATTTAGTCTTCACCCAATCCAATAACTTTTGCTCTACACGGATAGCGTTCGCCTCCAGTTCATCCGCTTTCTTCCGCATCTTTCCGACGAACACCTCGTCTTGGATGGACGTTAAGTTAATTCGGACATTCAATAAAGCCCCCAATACACAAGTACGGGCAGCCATCATCGCCACGCAAGCATCCGTGACGGCATTCTGATTACCTTTGTGAGCCACATAGATAATCGTCTCCATTACGGAACCGATCTCCTCCGCCACCCTCATCGGAACAATAGCCGCCTCTTTAGTAGCGCTCTGTATCGCATTCGTACGGATCACCTGTTCGTCATGCGTTTCTTTCGGCAACTTAAAAGCGGAGAATACACGATCATAAGCCTCGCTGTCCTTATCGATATATTCAGTAAGACGTTCACGGATCATAGCCGCCTCGGTAGCGATCGTCTTCATTTGTCCTTCCACTTCCGCATATTTCTTTTTGCCAACAGTCAGATGGGCCACCATCTCTGTCAAAGCTGCCGCTATAGCGCCATTCAAGGCAGATATACTTCCACCACCGGGAACGGGAGCACTACCCGCCGTTTCCGCCAAAAAATCTTTAATTGTCAAGTCTGCTAACATAGTATTTTGATTTAAATAATTCAACAAATCTTATCTTACATCATATAAAGTTCCCCATCCTTAATTACGGTATCCACAAGATTCATTCCCACATGATAAGGTAGGAACTTATAAGACGGGTATTTCAGCAAGATCACGTCCGCACGTTTTCCCACGCTGATACTTCCAATCTCGGAGGCACGTCCCACAGCTGCGGCTCCATTAATGGTCAATGCCGTTACCGCTTCTTCAGGAGTCATCTTCATATAGATACAGGCCAAGGCTATCAGCATCGGGATCGAGGCAGAGAAACAACTTCCCGGATTTAGATCGGAAGCTAAAGCCACCGCGCAACCGGCATCTATCATCTTCCTTGCAGACGCATACGGCTCATTCAAGGAAAAGGCAGTCAGCGGAAGTAAGGTAGCCACGACACCCGCTCTTGCCAGACGTTTGATGCCTGTATCCGATATATGTAATAAATGATCAGCACTTACACACTTCAAGGAGGCCGCCAGTTCCGCCCCTCCGAAAGGAACGATCTCATCCGCATGCATCTTCAATTTAAAACGATGATGACGGGCGGCACGAAGCAAGCGCTCACTCTGTTCTAACGAGAAAACGCCTTTCTCACAAAACACATCACAAAACGTAACCGTATGTTCGGCTCGGATGACAGGAAGCACTTCCTCGATCATATAATCCACATAATCGTCCGTACGACCGGCAAATTCAGGAGGAACGGCATGAGCTCCCAAAAAGGTCGATACGACATCCATCGGATGCGACTCATTCAGGTCCGACATGACACGAAGCTGAACTAATTCGGTTTGCAAATCCAAGCCATAACCACTTTTCCCCTCCACCGTGGTAACACCCATAGAGAATAACTCATCCAAACGTTCCTCCCCTCTGTCCCATAGTGTATCGAAATCACTTTCGCGGGTAGCTTTCATCGTATTCACGATACCTCCACCACGCTCCATGATCGACATATAACTATCTCCCCGCAATCGCCAAGAGAACTCCTCCTCCCGGTAACCGCCAAAGATAAAATGCGTATGGCTATCTACAAATCCGGGTAACACCGCTTGGTTCTCCGCCCGAATCTCCAAATAATCCTCCGTATGGATGCTTCGAAGTACCTCCTCCGTAGGTCCTACATGCGTAATAACCCCATCAGACATCGCTACGGCTCCATCCTCGATAACGCCTAAATCAGACATCTCCGCTCCCCGTCGCGCCTTATCCCCATGGCAAGTGACGATCTGGGCAGCATTCCTGATTAATATCTTGCTATTCTCCATACGCTATTCCATAATACGGGCTTCCAATACTTGATTCATAGAGAAGTCCTCCAATCCCAAATAGTAAGAGGCCGTATCGATCAACGCCTCCATAGGAACCAAGCCGATAATCTCGCTCCCCACCACCGGAACACCATATCTGCGAGCCTCGATACGAACTAACTCGAAGGCCCGGTACAAGGCCGTACGGGTATAATCGGTCATATTAATAGAAACCTGTACGATACCACGTTCCTTCAACTCAACCCCCATAGCTTTACAATAGCGTAAACCTCCGCCGATGAAACGGATTTTCTTCGCTATATCCGTAGCGATCTGCAATTGATTCGTTCCTAAGTTCACATTATAGGCGACCAAAGGCATGCGGGCTCCTATGGCGACCGTACCGGCTGTCGGATGTCTTTCGGCCGGACCAAAATCAGGTTTCCACTCCGGTTGATGGATTTTCTCTGCCATCCCCTCAAACTCTCCTTTACGGATCGCCGCCAGATTCTCCCGGTAAGGGGCGGAAGCCGATTTCTCATATAAGAAGACCGGAACGGCATAACGAGCACCCACTTCCTCCCCTACTTCCTTAGACAAGGCGATCGCCTCTTCCATCGTACATCCGCGAATCGGTATAAAAGGAACAACATCTACGGCCCCCATTCGAGGATGTTGACCGCTATGCTTGTTTAAATCAATCAGCTCAACGGCAACTCCAATGGCCTCCAATACGGCTTGTTTTAAAGCGACTGGCTCCCCTACCACGGTAACAACCAAGCGATTGTGATCCTCGTCATTACTATAGTCCAACAGTTTAACACCCGTCTTAGCCCGGAAAGGCGCTACGATCTTATCTATCTTCTCCAGATCCCGTCCTTCACTGAAGTTAGGGACACATTCCATAATCTTATTCCAAGTACTCATACCGTTTTATTTAATGATGTTTGTACGATTTCATGAATAAACGCCCTCTCCGGGATATACGGGAGGG